>Ga0081539_10000894_pt1 | contig 56997 bp, 44 predicted proteins | sample TabmetS4T2R2_FD_71023 | JGI IMG/M metagenome (GOLD analysis project Ga0081539, IMG submission 71023) | Tabebuia heterophylla rhizosphere microbial communities from the University of Puerto Rico - S4T2R2 | ecosystem: Host-associated > Plants > Roots > Rhizosphere ...
GCCTTCGAGTTCGCTGAAACCGAGCGAGCCGGGAAAGAGATACTCGATATCGACCGTCGCCTTGGCGTAATGAGCCAGCTCGTCCGGGGTCTGTTCGCGCTGGCGCAAACGTTCGGGCGCCAGTCCGAGCTTGATATACCAGTTGAACCGTTGTTCAACCCATTCCCGATGCAACTCGACGTCGTTCTTCTCGCCGGATTGCAGATATTGCGGCGGCTTGCAGAAATATTCGATCTCCATCTGTTCGAACTCACGCGTGCGAAATGTGAAATTGCCAGGCGTGATTTCGTTGCGGAACGCCTTACCGATCTGCGCGACGCCGAACGGCAGCTTGCGACGCGACGTCTGTTGCACGTTGACGAAGTTGACAAAGATGCCCTGGGCGGTTTCGGGGCGCAGGTAGGCAATATTCTCTTCGGCTTCGACGGGGCCAATCGTCGTTTTGAACATCAGATTGAAATTACGCGGCTCAGTCAAATTGGCCGAACCGCAGTACGGGCATTTACCATCCTTCAGATGATCGGCCCGGCTGCGTCTGCCACATTCGCGGCAATCGACGAGGGGATCGGAGAAGGTCGCTTCGTGGCCTGAGTATCTCCAAACCAGACGGTTCATCAAGATCGCCGCATCCAGACCTTCCATATCGTCACGATCGTAGACGACGGAACGCCACCAGGCGCGCATCACGTTGTTCTTCAGCTCGACACCCAACGGGCCATAATCCCAGGTTGAGCCGATACCTCCATAAATTTCCGAATTAGCAAAGATGAAGCCGCGTCTTTTGCAGAGGCTTACAATCTTTTCCATGCTTGGTGCTGTCATTGTTGTTACTGAAACCTTTCGATCGACTGGGTGAATTTGACTCTTGAAAATCCGTCGGAAAAATGACCGGAGCCTCTGGATGAGTGTTCGATAAACCCCTGAAGACATTTGCCAGTCTTTCTAAAATCGTGCATTCCGGTAATTCCCAAAGAGCCATAAATTTTTGTGCGGGACTAAATTGAGGGCACAAAAAGGAAGGCTGGATATTATCAGAGCGCCTGCTGCTGCGCAATTTGGCAAATTAAAATATAGATGGCAAAATAGAGTGCGCCTCTGAGTTGATAATAGTCAAATTTTTGATGAGTTCTGATGTCACTCAAAACAATTGCGAAAATAATCATCGTCGTTGCATTGGCAGGCGTGACAAGTTGGCGGGCGATCGGGCATCCGTCCTATCTCAATCTTTACGCCAGTGATCCACGGTCGAAACAGGAATTGCGGACGACTTGCACCGTCTGTCATGATCCGGATGGGCGTGCGAGCGATCCGAATTTCCTGAGCGATTTCGGTCGCGAGTTCAAAGCAAATCGTTATCGCATCAGCGAAGAGATGCGGCAACGTTTCACGGCCCTCTTCAATTCCGCGGATCAACCGGTGACGGGCATCACCGCCGAGACGGTCAATATTTCGACCTCTCAAGTCGTCGTCAATGTGACGGTCCTCAATGCGCGCGGCAAGTACGTCACCGATCTGGATCGCGACGCATTCAAGCTGCTTGAGGATGACCGTGAGCAGGATGTGCTCGACTTTTTCGGCGAAGAGACTCCGATGGCGGTCGCCGTGGTGCTCGATACCTCGGGTAGCGCGATTGAAAAAGACCTCGATCGTTATCGCACTGCTGTCCTGGATCTGGCCTATCGTTTGCGTCCGAACGACACGCTGGCCGTTTACACTTTCGATAAGAACGGAATCGAGAAGATTCGCGACTATTCATCGACGGTCCAGGGACTCAAACCTCTGCTCAAGCAGTTGAGGGGGCAGGGAGGCTCGCCATTGTACGACGCGATTTTGACGGCGAGCGCGGAGTTGAGAGAGAGGTCGGAACGAAGGCGCGCCTTGATTTTAATCTCGGACGGCGGAGACAGCGCGAGTAATGCCACGCAGCGCGATGTCGAACGACAGACGTTTCTCGCCGGTACTTCTGTTTACGCCATCGATCTGGTCAACACCGAGAAGAGCTCCAGACGCTCGGCGGATAGACAGGCCGCGGCGCAAACGCTCAAGCAGATTGCGCAGGAGAGCGGCGGCCGGTACATCACGACCGATGGCGGGTTCTTTCTGATGACAAGTCGTATGAAGCTCAAACGCATCTTCAGCGATTTAATCGACGAATTACACAGCCAGTATACGATCACATACGAACCGAGTAATGCACGTCGCCTCGGGCGTTGGCGCACGATCCGGGTCAATTTGGAACAGACCGATTTAAATGCGCGGACGCGTCTGGGCTATCGCGAAAGCATTGAATGAGCGTGAATATTAGCTTTTTTCTGGATTGGAAAGAGTATTTTGCGGCGCAGGAGTTTTTTCGCCAAACCCGTTACAGTATTCTCCCCGAGAAGGTTATTGGCGGCGTATTAATGACACTCAGCGCGCTCTGGTTTTTTTTAGATAACCTCACTCTTTTTGCGGCAATCGGACTGGCGACAGGACTGATCACTGTTCTTGCCACCCCCACCTTTCGCCGCTGGGCATCAATGCGCAAATGGCGGCGCGAACCGCTCTATCACATGGCGCACACCGTCTCTTTTAATGAAGAAGGCATCCATTTTTTAATGGGGCATGTCGAATCGAACCTGGATTGGAAGTATTACCAGAGTGTGCTTGAAAGCCCTCGAGAATTTCTTCTTGTTTATGGTAATGGTTCATTCAGCCTTTTCCCGAAAAGGGCGTTTGTCTCTCAAGAGACAATTGATGAGTTTCGCGCCTTGGCTGTTTCCAAACTTTCGAGGAGAATGGTCTCGTCCTAAGAGGGCGTGACTGGTTGAAATATTTGATCGATCAACTTGGCGAAGATTGTCAGAGCTCAGAGCTGTATGACTTTAAAAGAACAGATCTCATATCTTATTAAAGGGGCAGTTGATGTCATTCCCCTCGAAGAGTTGAAGAGCAAATTGGAGCGAGCCGCGGCGGCCGGCCGCCGCTTACGCATCAAGGCAGGGTTTGATCCGACTGCGCCGGACCTTCATCTGGGCCACACCGTTTTGATTCGCAAGATGCGCCACTTCCAACAACTCGGCCACGACGTAATCTTTCTGATCGGAGCTTTCACTGGATTGATCGGTGATCCAACTGGACGCAACACCACCCGCCCGCCGCTCACTCGCGAACAGATCGACGCCAATGCCGAGACCTATAAGGAGCAAATCTATAAACTCCTCGATCCTGAAAAGACGATCATCGAATTTAATTCGAAGTGGATGAACGCGTTTACGCCAGAAGATTTCATTCGCTTAATGGCCAAAGCTACTATTGCGCAGTTAATGGAGCGCGAGGATTTCTCCAAACGTTTCTCGAGCGGTCTTCCAATCAACCTTCACGAACTGATCTATCCACTTGTGCAAGGCTACGACTCGGTTGAGCTGAAAGCCGATGTCGAACTGGGCGGTACCGATCAGAGGTTCAATTTGCTGATGGCGAGAGAAATGCAACGCGCATATGGGCTAGAACCCCAGGTGATTATGACGACGCCCCTCCTTGAAGGACTGGATGGCGTCAACAAAATGTCGAAGAGTTTGAACAATTACATCGGTATTACCGAACCGCCGGATGAAATTTACGGCAAGACGATGTCGATCTCCGACGATCTCATGTGGCGTTATTATGAGCTTCTCACCGATCTGACTCCTGTCGAGGTTGCGCAGCTCAAAGCCGAGGTCGAAGCGGGCAATCGACATCCGCGAAATGTGAAGTCGGAATTGGCGAAAAAACTCGTCGCCGATTTTCATTCTCAGTCAGAGGCCGACCGTGCCGAGGAAGAGTTCGTCAGGCGTTTCCGAGAACACCGGGCGCCGGCGGATCTTGAAACAAAGCCGATCAAACCGTCGACTCAGCACCTCAAGCTGGTTGATCTGCTGGTTCAGACGGAACTGGCGCCGTCAAAGGCAGAAGCGAGGCGGTTGATCTCGCAGGGCGGCGTCAAGCTCAATGGTGAGCGGATCACCGAGGTCGTCTACGAAATTGATACGGCCTCAATCAAGGAGGTGCAATTACAAGTAGGCAAGTTAAATTTTCTGAAAGTAACTTTCGGTTGAAAACCGTTTTTATTGAACTCAGTCTTCAGTTGCAAAACTGAAAGCTGAAAACTGTTTTCGGAGGAAGAATTACGCTATGCCCGGCAAGAAGAGCACAAAAAAGGCTGCAAGCAAGCAAAAGAAAGTCACAAGCGCAAAAAAATCGACCAGCAAAGCAAAGAAACCCGCGGCGACAAAGAAGCCTGTAAGCAAGCAGAAGAAGGCCGTGAGCGCGAAAAAATCGACCGGCAAGGCAAAGAAGGTTGCGAGTAAAAAGAGTCCCGTAACTAAGACGAAGAAAGTCGCGAGCACAAAGAGTCCCGCAAGTAAGACGAAGAAAGTCGCGAGCACAAAGAGTCTTGCAAGTAAGACGAAGAAAGTCGCGAGCACAAAGAGTCCCGTCAGTAAGACGAAGAAAGTCGCCGGCACAAAGAGACCGGCGGTCAAGCGGAAAAAAGCCGCGACTCCACCGGTTGCGCCTCCGCCACAGGCGCCCGAACTTCAGCTGAGTGAATCCGGATTTATCGATGCCGGACGGCTCGAAACCGAAATCTATGAACCCGATCCGGAAGTGAAAGAAGCGTTCGCCGAGGCTTCAGGGCTGGGCGATTCCAGTCGAGGGACTTTGATCGAAAATCTCCGCGAGAACTCACCGTCGGAATCCCCGCAGCTCTCGGGCGGCGACATCGATGCGGCCTGGGATCAATCCGACGCCAGTGGTGAAGAATCTGTTGGAGGATCAAATCCCACTCCTGATCAGGACATTGTCGATGAGTTAGGGAAAGCAGTTGGATTGACCTATCAGGATAATGAACCGCTTCGCACGGAGGACAAGGTTTCAGACCGGGATAAAAATCGCTGGGAACTCGAGCCGGAATCATCAGAGGACTTCAATGAGAGGAATAAAGACTAACAATACTTGACCGCTCTCTGATCGGTCCTTATAATCGCGCTGCTTTGATCATTGAGATGTGGGGACGTGGCGGAACTGGTAGACGCGCAGGTCTCAAAAACCTGTGTCCGTAAGGACGTGTGGGTTCGATTCCCACCATCCCCACTTTAATTATCCTTTCCCCCTGGTTAACTTCTTCCAGTTATCTCTCACCAGTTTGTTCATAAGTCCTAAGATTATTCCGGATTATTCCGGATTAAAAGATTAGTTTGGCCGCTCGCTGTTTGTTTCATGCCGGAGCAGTCTCCAAACGCAGAGTCATGAAAACAGTTCGGCTGGTTGTGAATGAGATTTGGCTAGGCGTGATTAGCAGCCCGTGATCCGTGGTTGTTAGCTCCCCGCATGACCTACCAGCATGCGACCACGGATCACGGACTATCTCTGCTTAAGGGCTCAGTGTTATTGGGGCGAGGCTCGATTTACTGCTTTGTGATGTAACCGAAATAAAAGTTATGGAATTACGAGAAGATTAAGAACTCACGAAATATGAAATTGGCGGAAGACACAAAAAACAGCGTTTGATTTCAGTCTGCTCACCAATTTACATTTCCTGTGACAATCTTTAAGACACTTTTTCGTCCCAGCAAAGCTAAATCTGAACGGCAAACGGCAATCGATTATAAACAGGTATATTTGATTGCCGTTGCCCGAGCGGCGGTTTTATTATAGATTGAACCAGGCTTCAGATTTCCACCGCTTGATATTGTTGACCCTTCTTTAACTCTAACTCGCGCTAACATTGCGCTTGGAGTGGTCTGGAAGTCTTTCCGAAGCCTTGGGAAATTTCTGGGAAAGTTTTGGTAAACTCTTGACAGAATCTTTCCACCTTATATGAGCCAACCGGTCAAATACTTCTACGAATTCGGACCATTCCGTCTCGACCCTGTGGAACGCCTCCTACTGCGTGATGGACAATATGTACCACTGACTCCGAAAGCATTTGATACACTAATGGTCTTGGTTAAGAACGGTGGTCATGTCATCGACAAGGATGAGTTGATTAAAAAAGTTTGGCCGGATACGTTTGTCGAAGAGGTCAATCTGGCAAAGAACGTCTCCTCCTTGCGGAAGATTTTGGGTGGAGAGCAGTCTGAACAGTATATTGAAACGATTCCGAAACGAGGCTATCGCTTTATTGCTGATGTAAGAGAAGTCTCCGATGAGCATTCAAAGTCGATGATTGCTCCGGAGATCGCTGAATCTGCTCCCATTCAAGAGGAAAATGAACGATGGGGCGAGCAGATCAAAGAGGGTCTTGATGCAGGACCGAGCAGCAGTCAGATAAAGCCTGGAGCGGTTTTGGGGGCGCGACGATTCTTGCTGGGACGGTTAGGTTGGCTGGCGATTCCTTTAATCATCGGGTTTGTATTGAGTATCGTCATCTGGTGGATAATTTATCGTCCGGCGGACACAACCTCCATTCCCCATCTGAAGATCGTCCCGTTCACCAGTTTTCCGGGGCGCGAAACCCATGCGACCTTTTCGCCGGATGGAAAACAGATCGCTTTCGTTTGGGATGGAGAGAAGGGGGATAACCCAGATATTTATGTCAAGATGATTGGCGCGGAGCAACCGCTCCGTTTGACCAGTCATCCGGCCGCCGACACCAACCCGGCCTGGTCACCGGATGGTCGCCACATCGCTTTTTTCCGTCAGTCCGCAGAGAGCAGTGGGTTTTATTTGGTCCCGGCGCTGGGTGGTCCCGAGCGTAAAGTAGCGGATGTTTTTCCCTACCGAATTCCCGCCGGGGCTAATACTCGGTATTACTCTCCGGATGGAAAATTTTTGGTGGTGGCGGATAAAAATTCATCGGAGGAGCCTTTCAGCCTCTTCTCGATCGAGATCGAGACCGGCGAAAAACGCCGGATAACCGCGCCTCCGCCGGGCACTGAGGGTGACTCTTATCCGGATTTCTCTCCGGATGGAAAGACGCTCGCCTTTATCCGAGCCTCAAGCCGAGCGACAACGGATCTTTATCTGGTGTCTCCTGCTGGAGGAGAGCCGCAGCGGCTGACTTTTGATAATACGTCGATTATCGGGCATTCCTGGACATCGGACGGTCGTGAAATCGTATTCGCGTCCAGACGCGGAAGCAGTATCTATAGCCTCTGGCGGATATCTGCGGCGGGGGGCGCACTGGAACGCTTACCGACCATTGGTCAGAGCGTGATCAGCCCGGTCATCTCTCATCAGGGAGACCTGCTGGCTTACACGCAAACTTTGGATGACCAAAATATCTGGCGCATTGAGCTGGATGCGGCAGGTCGGGGTATCGGAGCGACTTCTTTGATCTCATCGACACTCGGAGATAACGGGCCTGACTATTCCCCGGATGGCCGGAAAATTGTCTTTGCGTCCAATCGTTCCGGAGACTTTGGCATCTGGGTTTGTGATAATTTGGGTGCAAATCCAATGCAATTGGTCAATTTTGGGCCTTACCTGACCGGCACTCCGCGATGGTCACCCGATGGCCGCTGGATTGCTTTTGACTCTCGCTCAAACAATTCCGGTCGTGAAGGTAATGCCGACATCTATATTGTCAGTTCAGATGGAGGCCAGCCTCGTCAGCTGACGGCGGAGCCGTCCGAAGATGTCGCTCCGAGTTGGTCACGAGACGGAAAGTGGATCTATTTTGGTTCTACCCGCAGCGGCAGTATGCAAATCTGGAAGGTCTCTGCCCAGGGCGGCCAACCTGTGCAGGTGACCATGCACGGGGGTTTTGAAGGTTTTGAATCGATTGACGGCAAGTTTTTTTATTATTCTAAAGACCGAGCCATCCCTGGCATCTGGCAAATTCCAACGGCGGGGGGCGACGAGACTTTAGTTTTTGATTATCACCAAGCCGGATCCTGGCGCCTCTGGAGAGTGGTTGAAAAAGGAGTCTACTTTGCGACAGCCACTATTCCGACGCGCCCGAGTATCGAGTTCTTCAATTTTGCGACCCGTCAGGTGACGCCGGTCGCCGTCATCGACAAACCACTATCTCAATCGTACCCAGGGCTCGCGGTTTCACCCGACGGTCGATCGATTCTCATTGCGCAGATGGATCAAAGCGGCAGCGATATTATGTTGATGGAGAATTTTCGCTGAGGCCGTCAGCTTCATTCTTTTGGGCATTCCATTGCCGCGAGTCCGTCGGCGCCGGGAGATTATTGATCGAAAAGATACGTGAGTAATAACCGCTGATCTTTCCTTGCCAGATCTGGTTACGAGAGCAATCACGCCGCAACCTCTTCCATAAAGATCCGCGCTCATAGTGATCGAGATTACCGGGAATCAACTCAAACAATGTTTTGGCGGCCAGGATAATCAGCTTTCGCTTGGGGCGCGAGACCGCGACGGTCAGACGGCGTGGTTCAAGTAAAAATTCGCTCTCCGTTTGCGCATACTCGCGATCAGAGACGGTCGCCGAAAGAATTATCAGTTCACGCTCGCCACCCTGAAAACGTTCGACGGTGTCGATTGCCGTGGCAAAATCGGGCAGGCGGCCCGCCAATAGCGCTTTTTGAGCGCGATGAGGGACAACGATCCCAATCCCATTCTCGGCGTCCAGCCCAAGCTGGGATGTCGCGACTCGAGTTAAAGCTTCAATTAGTGCGGCTTCACATTCATTCGTTTGGAGAGAGCCTTCTTCGTCATGCTCAATCAGGATCAGAGGATGTTCGGATGCCAGCGCCGCCGAAATCCATTCTTCGGCCCCAGCCACCTGACTCAACCGATGGCGATTTTGAGAACGGTAATTGATGCCATCGCGAGCATAAACATGGCGGCCCAAGAAGTCCGCGATCTCCGCGGGAATGCGGAATGATTCGTCGAGAGCGGCGCGCGTAAATCCGAGATCGATCAAATACTCGAAGATCGAGAGATGCGGACGCGTTCGCTGCAGGTCGCGCCGGTTGTCTTGGTCCCAGGTGTGCGCCAAAATGGGCGGCATCTGGCGATGATCGCCGACCGCAATGAACTGCCCGTCACGTTTTAAAAACGCGGTCGCAGTCAACGACTCAGTGATATTCATTTGCGAGGCTTCATCGACGATGACGAGATCGAAATATTCTTCCGACCAGTCGATTTGACGCCAGCGTGACGTTCCTTCTTTGACCATGCGGTAAAGACCGCCGGGCGTGCCACCGATGACCAATAGATTTTCGGTCATCAAATCCTGCCATTGCTCGGCCGAACTCTGTTCTTCGGTTCCCTCGGTTAAAACCAATTCGACGCCGTCCGGCACCTGATCGCCGAGAGCATTGCCGATCTTGACAATGCGTGCTTGCCTGAGCAGGGCCAGGCGCTGTTCATCCTCGTGCGTCCCGAACAGATCTTTAATCCGTTTGACGACGCTGGCCAGAACGATTTCAACCGCCGCATGAGTTTTGGCCGTCACTGCGACCCGGAAAGGTCTCACGGAACTCTTTAACGCCAGGGCGCGCGCCACAATCGCAAACCCGATCGTATGACTTTTACCAGTGCCGGGTGGTCCCTGGATGACCAGGACTTTCTCAGAGAAATGCTCTCCGACGATCTCGCGTTGCGCCCCGGTCAACCCGGATGGTTGTTGCGATTGGGCCGCCAATTCAGCTATCTCCATGCCGGCCCGTAAACGCGAGGGGCGGATCAGACGAATCGGATGCGGAGCCTCAGGGTTAAGGTAGGCTTCATTCATCCAGTGATAGAGATGATTATTATTGGCGTTGCGGCAGGCTTCGAGGTGTTTGTCTGCATTGAGGTCATCGACCATGACATCAAGTGTGTAGAGCCAACCGGTCAGCGGATCGAAGTTCCAGTGCGAGTATCGAAACCGGGTCCTTTTGAAATTCATGCGGAGCAGGCGCAGCTCTATCTCGGTCTCGCCGATGCTTTCAATGACACACAATCGCCCGCTGACCAAGGCGCTTGCCGGTCGCGGGAATCCTTCTTCGTTGAACAATGGATTGAGTACTACCCATGAGCCCTCTTGCAATCGCAGCGTGCCGAATTGATCGCGCGTTGCCTGTCTGCCGTCAGATTTAGCGAAGCTGAAAACGCCGAGGTCTGCACCCTCATCGCCGCGCGTATATTGTTTACACCTCAGAATTAATGTGTTGCCGGTCTGGGCACGCAATTCGGGTGGCTGCGAGAGAAAGAGCATGGCCGCCTGATGCTTGGCATGGTGTTCGAGCAGCAAAAAATCTTCGAGAGAACGATGGAGCGGTATTTCCTGCAGTTCGGTTTCGACTCGATGCAACCGGGTCAGACGGAGCGGCGCCTTTTCGACCGCGCGATTTTTACGCGAAAATTGCTGTTCGATATAATGTAAAGCGCGGCAACGATGCGACGCCAACCGGCAAATCTCATCCTCGGTCACTCCCAGAAACCCCCGGATCAGGGCGAGCTGGTCTTCGCTCATAGTTTCAGATTCCGTCAACTTGCCCCAGGCGGCATAAGCGTATTCGAGAGGAATCTGTGTGCCAAAACGCGAGGCGGTCTCGATCCAGACTGCATCCTGTCCATCCGCATTTCCGGCTTGCTTAAACTTGCCGGTTTGCTGATCGCGTGCCAGTAAGCGGTCAGAATCGAAAGCGCGCGGGCGAAACCGTTGCCAAAAATCCAATTCCTCCTCGCGCCAGGCAAAGCCCAGCCCGCTGGCTGTGCGATAAAGATTCCAGCAGATTAACGGCAGATTGCGCCTCTGGCACACTTCATCGGCGAGGAACGAGAGCATCCCCTGAGTCAACGCGGGCGAAGAAGTCAGCAGTTCATAAAAGGCAGGAATGGTACAGAGGGCGTCGAAATGGCGCGTTAACGCATTGAGCAACACCCGCTGGTCACGCCGGTCGAAGAGATAAATGTGCAATGTCGCCAGGTCCGCTCCCGCCGCGCGGGCAATTGCCGGCAGCAACTTCCTGAGCCAAGCGACCAACAATTTTCCCTCCGCATCGGCATCGGGCGGCCCATCGGCCATCTCAACGATTTCGATCGTCTTGTCCGGGGCGGCGATGAGGCCGGAGATCAAATAGATCCGGTCTTCGAGATAATCGTGTTGCGCGTCAATAAAAATCTTGATCAGGTCCGGATAACGCTGTGGATCGGGCAGAGAGCCAAAACCCGAATTGAGAATAAACGGCTTCGCTTCAATGCGAGCATCAAATTGCTTCATGGCCATCCGGGCGCGTTGCGCCAGCACCGGCAACCGACCGCCGAGCGGCCAATGAGTGCTGATGCGCTCCACATCGGCTTCACGTCCGGGCGCAGGCCCCATTTTATCCAGATCATAATCCATCAGCTCCGCCAGCTCGCGCGCTGATTTGATTCCCGCGCCGCGCAAGGCGCGTTTTTCCGTCGCCGTCAAAAGCGGCACCAGCGATAGATCCTCGCATTCGGCGGTGTCGATAAAACAAAGATGGTGATACGGACATCCGTCGCATTTTGGACTGAGGTGATAGCCAGCCTCGTCAAATCGTTTGCCGATCACGCGTTCCACATCTGAATGTTGCGCCCCGATCAATCGGTCGATCTCGTCTTCGTAAAGGTCGAGCTCGAATAATTCGAAGCTCCGCTGGGATAGATCGGTCTTGCGTGAAATGATGGATCCGTGAATCGATTGAAGCCGCAGCTCCGTCCGGGCAAGAATCTCTTGCAAGAGCCGCGCGTAGAACGCGATTTGCAGCCGGAAGCCGGTCGATTCGCGGCGACTCGATTTGATGTCGATCACAATCGCATCGATCGTGCCGTTCGCTCCTCGTTCAATTTCAATGAGGTCCGCCCGGCCCTCGCAAGCGATTCGCCCGATGCGTCCTTCAAGCTTGACTTGATAGTAAAGCGCGCGCCCGCCTTGCTGCTGCCGTAATGCTTCGATGAATTCGCTGACTCCTTTGCCTTGTAAATCGATCACCGGCTCACTACTGGCGATCTGTTCGACGACTCGCCGCTCAAATGTGTTTCCTGCTTCAGATAACATCGGCGAGATCGACGCCAGAGGCATGTTGTAGCGATTGAGGAGGGTTTCGAATTCGGACGGAAAGATCGCGAAACGCAGATAACGTTCGCACCGGCCGCGCGCCGTTGCATATTGTGCCAGTTGTGTAGCGGCAAGTGGTCGTTCGGGCATTCTATTTTCGCGGTATCGGAGAGATGAACAGGGGAAGCGAAGGAGGCCGAATCAACGAAGCACGAGAAATTTCTCGAATAAGTATCTTGCGACCCTCGTCGATCCGGCGTCTTTCGCTTCTCAAGAACGAAGTTTCACCTTGGGATTGGCTGGTGCAATAGTCACCACCTCTTTGTGTTCCATCGCCGCTAAAATGGTTGTCCGCACGGTCGATAGAGTTTCCTCTTGACCGGCCAGAAAATCTGCCAGCCGATCTTTAATCGGCGTAAATTTCACTTCGCGTGAAAACAACTCGGCGAATTTCTCTGCGCCAAGTAAATTTTCGGCAATTGCCAGCTTTTCCGAGTCGTAGCTGACACGGGATGAATAACCGCATTTAACGGCCTGTTCGCCGTCGCGTAAAAGCACGGCGTTGTTGACGCGTGATTGGGAGGCGGCGTGACGTTTCAGGCGGCCTTTGATCTCCTCCAGTTGTTCCTTGACCTTCTTCTCCTCGGCATGCAGGCGAATGAAATCGGAGATCAATGCTGCCAACTCTTCCGTGCTCAACGCTTCTGCCGGCTCATCCCGGTCTGGGTTGGAATGGCAATCGAGGCAATAACAGGCGCCCTCACGAGTCAATGTCTCGTCCGATGGGATCAGCCGCTCGCATTTGGCGCACCTCATGTAATAGAGATCGACACACTGTTGACAGAGTTGGCCACCACTGCCACCCCTGATTACCAGGGCGGATTCGGAAACGGGCGTTAGACATTCGACGCAGGTCATGCTTCCCTCGAATTGAATTCCGCTCTCAGGAATCTCAGTTATAATTGCTTCCAATCAAAACTTCGATCTCGTCGCCTGCTCGCACCGTGCCGCCTTTCACTATCCGGCCGAATTGACCACATTGCCCGTAAAGCCGTTTAGGCAACCGATTATCGATCTGAGTGATACTGCGGCAGGGTTTGCGCGCTTCGATAATTTCAATAATCGTTTCGCCAACGCGGAGCTGCGTGCGAGGCTTGAGAGAGTTGAGTTTGATATTTTCAGTAAGAAGGTTGGCACTGAGCTCTTCGGCCGCTACTTTGAAGCCTTCGGCTTGTAATTCGCCCAAGACTTCCATTGGGAACAGGCTGACCTCGTGGCCGGAATCGCGGCTGGCATGGCTGTCCCCTCTCAATCCATGCTCGACAACCAATTCAGCGGCGGCGACAAAAGCCTTGGGCTCGCCTTTTTGTTTGCCGACATAGATGCCTTTCAATTTTCCAATGTGCTCTCTGACATTCATCGATTAAGTTCGATGTTTGAAGACCAGAAAATAGAGTTTTCAGTTTTCAACCTTCAGTTTTAGTCGCAGAGCTGAAAACTGTCTTGATCGGCAGCGATTCTCAGTTTAGAGGAGAACAAAAGGCTTGCAGTACGACAGTCACCGAGAAGTCTTTTGTTCTCCTCTAAACTGAGAATCGCTGCATTGACCGTCAATATGCTGCGATCTCTTCGATCGTTCTCAACACGTCGTCAACCTGCGGCAAAGTTGCGTCTTCGACATCGGGTGAATAAGAGACAAAGCAATCGAGCGCCGCCACGCGTTTGACCGGGGCGTCCAGATAATCGAAGAGCTCGGCCGCAATGCGCGCGGCGATCTCTGCGCCATAGCCCCACGAAATCGAGTCTTCATACGCGACGATAACCCGATTCGTCTTCTTCACGCTCTTCTCAATCGCCGTCCAGTCGTAAGGGTTCAAGGACCGCAAGTCGATAATTTCGACATCGATATCATGTCCGGCGGCGCGTTTGGCGGCAACCAGGGATCGCTGCACCAGCGCTCCGTAAGTGATGATCGTCAGGTCCGTGCCTTCGCGCACCAATTTCGCTTTGCCGAAGGGAATCATAAAATCCGGATCCGGATAACGGCTCTTGTTATAGGTTTGGCGATAAAGGTGTTTATGTTCCAGGAACAAGACCGGGTCGTCGGAACGGATCGCCGTTCTTAAAAGACCATTGGCATCGAGCGCGTTGGATGGCATGACCACTCGCCAGCCCGGAATTGAAGTAAAGGTCGCGACACCCGATTGGCTGTGATAAATAGCGCCGCCTTTCAGATAACCGCCGATCGGAACGCGGACCACGATCGGGCATTTCCAGGTGTTGTTCGAACGCCAACGCAGCAGAGGGACTTCGTTGTGCAGCTGCATGAATGCCGGCCAGATGTAATCAAAGAATTGGATCTCTGCGACAGGTTTCAACCCGCGCGTTGCCATACCCATGGCGCGCCCGATAATGTTCGCTTCAGCCAGCGGCGTATTGTAGACGCGATCGCTGCCGAATTTGCGTTGCAGATTGGCCGTCACTTTGAACACGCCACCCTTGCCTTTAACCCGGCTCAGGTATTCCGCGCGGCTTGCGTCGGCCACATCCTCGCCGAGCACGACGATGCGCGGATTGCGGGCCATCTCTTCGTGCAGGCAGCGGTTGATTAAATCTACCATGGTCCCGGCGTTGCCATTGAAAGTCACCGCGTCTTCAGTATCAAATTCGGACGAAGTCGGATCGATGTCGGGGGAGTAGACGTATGTCGTCGCCGATTCTTTGGGTGGTTGTGGGACGGCCAGCACACGGTCGGTTATTTCGTTGATCTCGGCATCAACCCCTTCTCTCAGTTTCCGGAGTTCCGCCTCCGTAGCGAGGCCCTCGCGGATGAGAAATTCGCCCATCTTGATGATCGGATCGCGGCTCGCATCCATGGCGCGCTCCTCTTCCGGGCGATAGAGCGTTTCATCGTCCGATTGAGAATGCGAGTATGGCCTGATGACATGGGCATGAACGAGCGCCGGGCCGCGGCGTTCGCGGCAATATTCAAACGCGCGCTTGATGGAATCGTAACTTTCAAGCACATCTGTGCCGTCACATTCCTCGATATAAAGATCAGGGAACGCTCGAACCAAATGTGAAATGCTTCCGCCTGCCGTTTGGACTTCGACCGGGACAGAGATCGCATAACCGTTATCTTCGATCAGATATAAGACCGGTAGTTTGAGATTACAGGCTGTGTTGAGTGATTCCCAAAATTCGCCCTCACTCGTCGTTCCATCGCCGGCCGAAACATAAACTACTTCATCTTCTTTGAATTGCGATGCGCGGTCCTCAATCTCTTTGATCAGAGAATAGCGATAGCCGGCCTCCGCCGCGCCGACCGCCTCCAGAAATTGTGTGCCCGTGCACGATGATCGTGAGACCATGTGCATCTTGGCGCTACTCCAATGGGAAGGCATCTGACGTGAACCAGAGAGAGGATCATCCTTGGCGGCGACGGCGCCGAGCATCTGTTCATATGGCGTCATGCCTAATTGCAGGGCTAGTGCCCGGTCCCGGTAATAAGCGTAAAACCAATCATGACCGGGACGCAAAACCAATCCGGCTGCAACCAGGACTGCTTCGTGGCCTGCACCACTGATCTGAAAATAGACACGGTTCTGGCGCTTGAGCGTTAATTCTTTATCATCAAGTCGGCGCGACATATACATCGTGCGGTACGCGCCGATGAGGACTGCTGGGGCAAGCTCCGTTCGGCGTTCAAGCATAAGTTCAGTTACCATAGCAATTGCGATCTCCTAAAATTGGCGTCTTAAGGCCTATATTTCTGGGGCCCGCGTCTTCGAAGGGAGGGAAGGCAAAGTCGCTATTCAAAGTCACTTCTAACGTTGAGATATTGATATCTCAGTCTATACAACCAGTATCGCGTTGTGCAAGCCGTATACCGTATGCGAACATTTGCCAGTTGGTATTACAAACGTATCATTAAAGGCCACTCGAAGAGATCATGAGGAGGAATTGTATGAAACTGAGCGAAGAGCAGATTAACACCCATCTGTCGCAGACGGGCGGATGGCGCCTTGAAAACGGATCGTTGGTTCGCGATTTCACATTCGATAATTTCAAACAGGCGATGGAATTCGTCAATCGGGTTGCCAATGAGGCCGAATCGATGGATCATCACCCGGATATTTTGATTCATGGTTGGAACAATGTACGCTTGGCCGTCATGACTCACAGCATTGGCGGGGTGACGGAAAAAGACTTCAAACTGGCGGAAGCGGTCAATCGGATTGCGGGTTGAAAGAACGTTGAAGATCAGACCTTGCAGGGCGAATGAGGTTTTCGCATCTCCGCAGTCTAGAATCCGCATCCGCGATCCAGAAAAAATATGCACGAACAGTTGAATGCGCTGAGCGTTCTCAGCACAATGATCACGCCTGCAGTCTTGATTTCAGCGTGTGGGACGTTGATTTTTTCGACTTCGACCAGGCTGGCGCGCGTCGTCGATCGAGTCCGGGAATTGAGTCGCACCATCGAGCATATGGCCTCGGTCGATCAGGTGGACTTTCCCGAAGAGCGGTTGATTGAAATCGAGCGCCAACTCGCGATTCATGCGCGGCGCAGCCGGTATATTCAACGTTCATTGACGAGTTTTTATGTTTCGCTCGGACTCTTTGTTGGAGCGACGGTCACGATCGGTTTTGTCTCGCTGTTACGGCGTTTAATCTGGTTGCCGGATGTGCTGGGGATTATCGGCACGCTGGTCCTCTTTTATGGGTGCATCGAGTTGATTGCTGAGACGCGATTGGCGTTGCGATCGGTCAATTCCGAGATGGCGTTTACTTTGAAGCTGCGCGAGAAGTATCAACAGCAGCGAAAACTTGCCGAGGCGATGAGGGAAGGGGCAAAAGAGTTTTTATGAAAATGATCACCATCGTTTGCGATGGAAGCAGTCTGGGTAACGGCAGTAAGGCTTCGCGCGCGGCGGCGGCGGCCGTGCTGGAATTTAAAGGCCACCGCAAAATCATCGGCGAATACCTCGGCAATTCGACTAATCAGCGGGCTGAGATCGTGGCCGCCTGTCTGGGCCTCGAAGCCCTCAACGAACCTTGCCAGGTCGAGGTCATCTCTGATTCACAGTATGTGGTCAAGACCATGAGCGGACTTTTCAAACGCAAAACGAATTTGGACCTCTGGCAGCGGCTCGATGCGGCGGCAAAGCCTCATCGTGTGAAATGGACATGGACGCGCGGTCACGCCGGACATCCGGTCCAGGAGATCTGCGATGAGGCGGCCAGAACGATTGCCTTGACGGGCAGCATCGATCAACAGAAATTGGAAGAGATCCTGGGCGCCTCGTGCTGATCACTGGTCCAGAGATCAGCAGTTAGATGAGTTAGAAGAAATTGGAAAACTCGGCCCGGTCTGTTATCTTATCGCTTACTGACTTGAATTAATTGCTATTATCTTTACTCCCTATACTTCTTAATATGAAAGGTAAATTATGGAATTCATCACGCCCGCTGATGATGTCGCGGCGCAGGCGTCGGAAATTACGGTGAAATCTTCGCCACGAGATTATAGTGTGGGTGAAAAATTCGTTGCATTCCTAGATCTCACAAAACCGCGCATCACAGTTCTCGTCGTGCTATCTGCATTGGCTGGTTTCGCACTGGGCTCTTCAGGCCCGCTCGACTGGCTGAAATTCTTTCACGCTGCGCTTGGAATCGCGTTACTTTCAAGCGGCATCGGGGTTCTCAATCAATATTGGGAGCGGGACCTCGACACCTTGATGAAGCGGACGAAGATTCGGCCCTTGCCCTCGGGGAGACTGTCGCCGCATAGCGCGCTCTGGTTTGGAATTGTAATCTCGGCCACGGCGGAAATCTATCTCGCCGAATTCGTCAATCCATTGACGGCGTTTTGGGGATTCATCGCGTTTGCGAGCTATCTATTCGTCTATACTCCGCTCAAAACTCGCACTCGCTGGTGCACTTTCATCGGGGCATTTCCGGGCGCCCTGCCGCCATTGCTCGGATGGACCGCCGCCCGCAATGAAGTTGGAATCGAAGCGGCCGTGTTATTTGGAATCCTCTTCTTGTGGCAATTTCCGCACTTTCACGCCATTGCCATGATGTATCGCGAAGAGTATGCGCGAGCCGGAATTCGCATGCTTCCAGTCGTCGAACCCGACGGCAGATCGACGGCGCGCCAAATCGTGGGTTATACCATGGCGCTTGTCCCGGTGAGCTTTTTGCCGACATTTCTTAACTTCTCCGGATGGATCTATCTGGTTGGCGCAATTATTCTGGGCGCGTGGTTTCTCTATGTCAGCGTCGTGACCGCCAAAAAAATGACGCGTGACCAATCGCGGCTTCTGCTTAAGACGTCAGTGCTATATTTGCCGATCTTGCTGGGTTTGATGGTGTTGAGTCGCTAGATCGGTTACCGAAGACTGACCCCTGATCCCTGACCTCTGATCCTTTTTTATCAATTTCAGGGATCAGAGGGCAGAAAATTGCCCGGTCGCTGGTTAACCTATTAATTGTAAGCGGCGTGGTTGAGCCGGTCCATGAGCGCCAATCCCAGACCTTCTTCGCTAACTGCCTGGCAATAGATCGTATTGACCTTGGCCTCGTCACATTCACGGAAGAAATGAAAGAGAGCGCGGGCGTACTCCTGGACGTTTTTGCAGATCAGGAGTTTTTTGAAGATGATCGCATGCGGAGGCGCTTCGAGTCCGATGAAGGCCGTGTCTTCTGAGGCGATCGTGTATTGAGGATAGTTGCAGATGACGACCGTCGCCCTCGGCGAGTAATGGCGATATTTCTGTCCCGGGCTTTTGGGACTAGAGACAGATTTATTGCTCGATAATTTAGTCTCGGGGATCACTTCTTGCAATTGTTCAAGCGTGACGGCTCCGGCTCGCAATAATACCGGCACGCGACCGGTGCAATCGACAACGGTAGATTCCAATCCAATTTGAGCCGGGTCTCCTCTGAGAATGCACCCGATGCGGCCATCAAGGTCGGCTCTGACCGCTTGCCAGGTGGTTGGACTCGGACGTCCCGAGATGTTGGCTGATGGCGCGACAATGGGCACTCCGCAGGCGCGAAGAAATTGCAGCGCGAGGGGGTGGCGCGGCATTCGCACTCCAATTGTTTTCAAGCCTCCCGTCGCAATTGCCGGTACTTTCTCGCTCTTCGGCAAGACGAGAGTGAGAGGGCCCGGAAAAAATCGCTTGATCAGCCTCTGGGCGATGATCGGAACCCCACTCGTCATATATTCGAGTTGCGAGAGGTCCGAGATATGTGCGATGAGAGGGTTATCACTCGGCCGGCCTTTAGCGGCGAAGACCTTCCGGATAGCCTCCACGTTGAAGATGTTGGCCCCCAGACCGTAGACAGTCTCCGTAGGGAATGCGACGGTTTCGGTGTGCAGAATAAATCGAGCTGCAATTGTCGGAGACTGCGTAACTTTGGTCTTCACGGCTTTATTGAAACAGAGTTCCTAATGCAATACGGCGTCCGACGCCCGTGAAATTTAGCGCGGTGCTTGGTGCGTTGAAATCCAACGAAGGAGGAGTAAACGACAATCGGCTGCGACTGGCAGTGACTCGGTAAGTTGTCTCCGATTCGAAACCCGATTGCGCCCAGCTGCCGTCATCATTGGTCAACACGTCATTGGGCGCCTCACCGATCCCGGCCATACTGGTAAAATGTAGGGTGACTTTACCTATTCCGGAACCATCAGCCGTCGTAATTCGCCCGGAGACGGCATAAAGCGAAGCCGTACCGGGTTGCGTAATTTTCACCGTGCGGCCTGCAATCGTCAAGCTTCCTGTGCGCGAATCCGCGCCGGCATTGGCGTTCACGGTAAAACTGACCACGCCAGATCCGGTTCCGGTCTTGCCGTCATTAATGGTGATCCAGGGATCATTACTGATGGCTCGCCACAAGACGCCCGGCAGAGCCGTCACTTCGATTTGCCCTCCGCCGCCGCGAATTCCAAAGGTCTGTTCGGACGGTGAAAGTTTGGTCGCCGCCAGATCAACGGCCGCTTTGACATCGAGCCGCCCAAACCCGAAAACATTGTTGGGAAATCCGTTGCTGCTGCAGTCGGTCACTTCGACGCGCACGGCTGATTGATTGAGAATGTTTTCCGTCGTTACTATCTGACCGCGTAACTCAGGATAGGCCGACCATAGCAATGCGACGGCGCCCGCCACATGAGGCGTGGCCATCGAGGTTCCATTTAAGAAAGCATATCCGCCACTGCGAATGGCTGAGCGCACAGAGACTCCGGGCGCGGCGATATCCGGTTTGATGCGATTGCTGCCGTCGATGATGACCGGGCCTCGGCTGCTGAATGAGGCGATCGCTCCGGTGGCGGCGTTAATAGCTCCGACGCTATAACTGGCATCGTAGATGGCCGGCGGATCAACGACCGTCGAGCAGGCGGCCCCGGCATTACCTGCCGCGACAATGGTCATGATGCCCGCCGCACGGTGCGCTTCAACTGCGGCCCTCAATGTGTCAGGGGAACATCCTTCGGAGGGCGGGCACAACCACGAGTTGGTGGTAATGTCGGGAGCCTTCGAGGGATCACCTTGTTGCGGAGTTCCTTTGACCGGATAGGGCGCGAGGAAGAACTGAAAGCATTCCAGATAGGTCGCCGGCGTTCCTTTGCCGCGGTCCATATTTCGGCAGGCGATGAACTTCGCGCCCGGCGCAACTCCAACTTGATTAGCTCCTCCGTCGGCGCCGACCGCAGTCCCCAGCGTGTGCGTGCCATGATTGTCGTCGTCGCAAGGCGTGCTTGAATCTGCGCCGCAGTCACCGCCACCGGAATGAACACTATCGTGCCAGTTGTAATCGTGATCGACGCCTCCATTGATAGAAGCTACGGCCGAACCACGATATTGACCGACCAGCGCCGAATGGTCCCAACGGACACCCGTGTCCTGTCCGCCGATGACTACCCCTTGTCCGGTAAATCCCAGGGCCCAGACCTCGGGTGCGCGAATGAAGCTGACACCAGGTTCGATGCCTGCGGTCAACGCAGTCAGATCTATCGATTCTTTTTCGTCGATATTAATCGGTTTAATACCTTGCAGCACCGGATTGCCTTCGATGCGTGCGACATCGGCGCGCGCCGCGATCTCTAACGCAAGGTCGCGGGTGCCTTTAACCCAGATGACGTTGACGATGTAAAAAGGACGATACTCGATCCGACGTTCCTTGAGCCATTCGATCAACGGACCTTGGGTCAGCTCCGCTTTGGCACGCAGTAGCTCGAAAACATAACGGCCTTTCTCTTCTTTGGTCGGCAGCGACTCCGCCCCGCTCAGGTCGGCTTGATCCTTAATCAGTACCAGAAACTCCACGTCTTCATCAGCAGCCGCTTTTTCCAACACCCACGTTGAAATCTTGTTGAGGGTCTGCTGAATTTCTTGGGGACTTTGATGACCTGGTTTGTCTCCGCTATTAGCGGAGACAATTAACCCGCTGACCAAAAGTCCGATTGCAGTGAGGAATACTAAAAGAGCAACGAACCGCGAATTCTTCATTGAACAGCTTCTCCATTACGATCGCTTGCGCGAGTAATAAGAAAATTTATTGTCTGTGCCAGGGGAGATTTAATGAAGGACTCAACAAGGACAAGCATCTGCGAAGGGGCGCCGACACCACTTCACCACTTCACCCATTCGCCTTGTGGCCCTTTCACATCAATTCACCGCACAATTCAATCAATAACGCATCACTTGCACCGCCGCATCAAACCAGGCTTCGAGCGGCGCGTAATCATCCGTCAGAATCACCGCGTGATGGTGAGGCAGCGCGATGCGTGAGGCAAAGACGGAATCGAGATAATTAATTCGGCGGGCTTCTTCCGAAACTTTGAGGGTGAACGGCGCAGGAGTTACGGGAAGATCGCCTGCCACCAGAAACAGAGTCGAGATGAAATTTGAACTCTTCTTTCCCGCCAGATACCAGTTCGGTGAAAACACGCTCGTTTGACCAAAAACATTCTCCATCGTCGCGGCTACTGAAGAGACCAGGCGCGATTCCGGACCGGAGATGCCGCCGACGATGTTAAGAACGACCAGGCCATTTGGTTCCATCCGGTCGCGCACACTTTGAAAGGCCTCGCGCGTGAGCAGGTGAGCGGGCGGCGTGTCTCCATTGAAAGCATCCAGCACAATCACTTCGTATTTTTCCTTCAGCCGCAGCGTTTCAGTCCTGGCATCGCCAATGATGACTTTGACCGCTGCCGGCAACCCGAAATACTCGCGCGCAACCTTCTCCGACATCGGATCGATTTCAATGACTGTGATTTGAGCTCCTGCTTCCGCCAGTGTCCGCGCCAAAACGCCCGCGCCGAGCCCCCAGATCAGAATTGATTTGGGTATTCCTTTCGCGGTCGCCAGCCGTTCGATCCCGTAGGCATACCTGGCATAAGAGACATCTCCGATCAGCGAGCCCTGTTGGACGCCATTTAAAAAGAGGTAACGAACTCCCTTGTGATCGCTGACCACCAAGTCTCCGTAAGCCGAAGGAATGCGGGCCGTCACGGGATAGGCCTGGTTTTTGTACATCACCGTGCGATTTGCTTTTTCGCCAAGCACCTCTGTCGTCAGCGCACCCAGGCTCAACCCGAGAAAGAGCAGCAACGCCATGAGCCATTTGGAGTGGACCAGCAGGTAACAGAGCGGAATCAGCCCCAGCGCGACCGCTGTCGAAATGACTGCGACGTGAACCGCCAGATGTGGAATCAGCAGCAGCGAAACAGAGAGGCTACCCGCGACCGAGCCGATGGTCGACAACGCATAAAGATTGCCGATGCTTGTCCCAAGTTGTTGTTGATTCACTGTTGCGCGCACAGCCATTGGCGAAATCATCCCGAGCAGAAACAGCGTCGGCAAAAAGAGCAAAACTGCGGCAATAAAGGTTCCGCTGACTAACCCTGCTCCGGATGCGGCGCGAAGAACCACTTTCGTCACAAGCGCAGAGAAGAGCAGCGTGCCGGAGGCACATGTCATCACGAACATTAAAGTCCCAAGGCCGGATCTGTAATCTGCTACCCGTCCGCCAACTGCATAACCCAGAGCCAGAGCTGCGAGCGTCACTGTGATCAGAGCGCTCCAAACATGGAGTGTCGTGCCGAAACTCGGCGCGAGAATACGTGAGCCTAAGATTTCAACAATCATCACCGATGCGCCGCCAACCAGAACGGTTGCCTGCAGGAGCCGTTGATGAATGCCGGAAAGAGCCAATTCAGAGAGAGCCGGTTCGGATGAACCCGATGACGCTACCGTCGAAACCGCAGTCGGATCGGTTCGCCTGAATGGCCTGGCCTTGATGCCGGGTTGCACGATCGTTTCCTCCGCCAGATGATCTTTAACTAAAGATGAATCTGTGCGTTTTACTTACGAAGGTGCGAGGCGGCCGGGGCCTTTAAGGCAAACTATCGAAACTGCGTAGTTTGACAATGTCGAGAGGAAGCCGCATCGATTAGCAGACCTTCAACGCTGCGTAAGCATAAGTCAAAACGCGACGATTTTCCATCAGCATTTTAATTACGCCTACTGTTATCATCTGGAAACTGATTTTTCAGGATGTTACGCCTGCGATCTCTTCAACCCGTTCAAGACTGAACCACAACCATAGCTATGTTAAACGATTGTTAAACAATTTTCGACTCCTTTTTTACTATATGATCTTTTCATAGAGGATAGCCAATGTGTTCTAAAGTACTGAATGAGAATTGAGACTGTGTTAATCTCTCGGCGTGATGTTAAAGAAAGAGACTCAACTGGATGCGCTGGCGGTTGCTGCGCACCCTGATGATGTTGAACTATCGGTGGGCGGAACGCTGATCAAGCTCGTTGAGGCAGGATATCAGACCGGTGTCGTTGATCTGACGCGCGGCGAAGCCGGCACGCGCGGCACGCCGGAGATGCGCGCCGCCGAGAGCCGGCGCGCGGCGGAAATCTTAGGTTTGAGCTGCCGCGAGACCCTCGATCTGGGTGATTCGAAAATTTCGGTCGAGGAGGAATCACGGGTGAAAGTAGTACGCGTGTTACGCCGGATGCGACCACGCGTCGTCTTCACTCAATATTGGGACGACCCACATCCCGACCACGCACACACCTCTCGGCTCGTGCGTGAGGCCGCGCATCTCGCGGGTCTGGTTAAATATGATGCCGAAGGCGGATTGGAACGCTGGCGCCCATCTTGCGTGGCACATTTTCTTTTTCCCCGAACCGTCTCGCCGAGTTTCATTGTTGATATCAGCGATACTTTTGAGCGCAAATGGGAAGCGATTCGCGCCCATGCGTCGCAGTTCTTCAATCCTGACAGCGACGAGCTGCAGACGCGGATCAGTACCCACGGATTTCTGCGTGAGATCGAAGCGCGAGACCGCTATTTCGGCGCGATGATCGGTGTCGAGTACGGCGAAGCCTTCTTCGTGCGTGAGGCGCTCAACGTGGAGGATCCGGTGGCATTGCTGACCCGGCAAATGAATATGTACTCATAGGAGTTTCGAGTTGCCGGCTGAGTTCTTCAATCGCCACTCTTGAGATTGGGCTCAGGCCGGAAACTGATAATGATGAATATCGGGATTACAGTTTTTCCAACCTACGGTGGCAGCGGCATTGTTGGTTCAGAACTCGGGCGGGAATTGGCGGAGCGTGGCCATACCGTCCATTTCATCAGTTATGCGTTGCCGACTCGAGTCTGCAAACTGAATGAGCGTTTGCAGTTTCATCAGGTCGATCTGTTCGATTACCCACTCTTTGAATTTCCGCCATACGACCTTGCCCTGGCGTCGAAGATCTTCGAAGTCGCCGAAACCCATCGGCTCGACATTCTGCATATGCACTATGCAATTCCTCATGCGACCGCCGCCTACTTAGCGCGCGAAATGTCCAGATCGCAACGCTATTTGCCGTTTGTGACGACATTGCATGGGACGGATATTACACTCGTCGGATCGAGAGAGAGTTTTCTGCCGATTACCAGGTTTTCAATTGCGCAGTCGGATGCGGTAACTGCAATTTCAAAATATCTCGCCGACGAAACTTGCCGCATTTTTGATAATTGCGCCATTGAAGTCATCCATAACTTTATCAACGCAGAAGATTATCAACGCCGTGAAGATCAGGAACTGCGCGCAACTCTGGCCCCACGCGGCGAAAAACTGTTGATGCACGTCTCAAATTTTCGGCCGGTCAAACGAATCGCCGATTGCATTCACACTCTGGCGCACCTTAAAAAACGGGCAACCAACCTCCAGGCGCGCCTGGTGATGTGCGGAGATGGCCCTGAACGAGTCGGCGCCGAAACACTCGCCCGCGAGTATGGGCTGGCCGATGACGTGTTATTCGTTGGACAGGTCCCCGATATTGCGGATTACCTCTCAGTCGCAGATCTCCTGCTTATCCCAAGTGAGACCGAATCATTTGGGCTGGCCGCGCTCGAAGCGATGGCCTGTGAAGTCCCCGTGATTGCGACTCGCGTCGGCGGCTTGCCGGAAGTGGTGCGCGACGGCGAGACCGGTTATCTAGTACAACTGGGTGAGACCGAGACGATGGCCGAACGCGCGATTGAAATCTTGTCCGACGCGAAAAAACAGCGCACGATGGGGAAACGCGGACGTGAGTGGGCCGTTGATCAATTTAATACTGAGCGGGTGATTCCTCAGTACGAAAAATTGTACGAGCGAGTGTTGAAGAATGTTAAACGATAGACCACAAGTCGGAATGGGCATTCTGGTGATGCGGCGAGAGCGGGTTTTATTGGGCCGCCGTCGTGGCTCGCACGGGTCCGGTTACTATGCCGCTCCGGGTGGGCATATCGAACTGGGCGAAAGTTTTGAAGAGACGGCGCGACGGGAAGTGATGGAAGAGACCGGATTGAAGATTACAAACTTGAGATTGCTTTCTGTCGGTAATTACCTCTTCAGCCGTCCCGACGGCGATCGTCATTACATCGATGTCGATTTCGTTTGCGAAGCGCCGGAGGGTGATCCGCTCTTGATGGAGCCGGAAAAGTGCGAAGGATGGAATTGGTATGATCTTAATGATTTGCCGGACCCCCTCTTTATCGTCACGCGGCGCATGATCGAAAGTTTGCAATCGGGCGTTCTCATTAAAGATCTTTCAGTTATTGAACGCCAGTAAAATAATCGCCACTGACGTGTTGAATCACTCGCGGCGAGGAATTACACTTTGACTACCATTTATGTCACTAGCGAAGAAGGCAGCGATCAGAGCAGCGGTCTTGACAATTAGTGATTCAGCGTCACGCGGCGAGCGAGAAGACCTTTCCGGTCCGGCGGTTGTAGCAGAATTACAATCGCTTAAGGCCGAGATTGTCGCGACCGAGATTTTGCCGGATGATCGTGAACAGATAGCAACGCGTTTGCGGCACTATGCCGATACCGGCCTGGCCAATCTGATCGTGACGACAGGCGGAACCGGACTGTCGCCTCGTGACGTGACGCCCGAAGCGACAAAAGATGTGATTGAACGTGAAGCCCCGGGGTTGGCTGAATTGATGCGAGCAGAAAGTCTGAAAATTACGCCGCTGGCTGCGCTCTCCCGGTCAGTTTGCGGCGCGAGAGGGCAATCGCTAATCATCAATTTGCCAGGCAGTGTGCGGGGCGCCAGAGAGAATCTGGCCGCTATCGCGCGGACATTGAACCATGCGATTTCACTGCTCTCGGAATAAAGCGAGCAGTGGAGCCGAAGAGTAAAGAACGGAATGAGAGAGCGCATGAGTGGAGAAGTGAGCAGGCAGGAGAGAGCGGAAGCTTGAGACTTTCTCTCGCGCTCGTTTCTTCGTTCGTTCGCTCTTCCGCATTTTCGCTCTTCAAGATTGGAGGATGAGCAATGCAGATATTATCCAGTTGGCAGCGGATGTTCACGATCGCGCTGATGTGCGCACTTTTCATCACCATCATGGCGGCTGACAACCCGTATGACAAATTTCGTGATCGTCAATATTCGAATAAGGGCTACCTTTCCGAAGAAGATGAGTTGAAACTCGGTGAAGAGGTTCACCGGGAACTTACTCAGCAAGTCAGATTGGTTCAAGACAGTTCATTAAATAATTACGTCAATAATCTCGGTCAAAAACTGGCTCGTTCCTCGGGACGACCGAATATTCCGTGGCATTTCTATATAGTTGACGATAAATCGATCAATGCCTTCGCCACACTCGGCGGCCGTGTTTACGTTCATACCGGTCTTCTCGCCGCCACTCAAAGTGAAGCCCAATTGGCCAGCGTCATGGGTCACGAGATCGGGCACATCGTCGGGCGGCATGGACTTGAGAACGTCAAGAGACAAAAAAAGGCCGGGGCGCTCGCAGGAATCGCCCAGATAACGGGCGCCGTTCTTGGCGGACAGGGAGGCGCGCAGCTCGGCGGGCTGGCTGGCGGCCTGCTTGGGGGCGGCTTTCTCATGAAGCATAGTCGCGATGCCGAGCGCGAGGCCGACTTTCTCGGTCTCTACAACATGCAGCGCGCCGGATATAACACCGGCGGAATGGTGGAAATGTTTGAAATTCTCAATGAAGTCAGCCGCAGTCAACCCAATGCTCTTGGGTCGATCTTAGCGAGTCATCCCCCTGCGTCTGAACGTGCGACCAATACGCGCCGCGAGATTGACGATCGCTTGCGCGGAACTGATCACCGGGGAGTCTCCAGCACGCCCGAGTATCAGAGTCTGAGGGGCAGCGCTCCGGAACGTAACGAGCGTCCCTCGAACCCGAACCGCGTGCGGCCGCGCAATTGAGATCAGAATTTGAGGCGGAGGGATGAAAGCTGTAGTTCGACAAAATCCGGTTGACTCAGGATCCATCCTTCCGCGGCCTTTTTCCGCTTTTTCACCTTCCCGGCGCCTCTTTCCCGCGCTCGTCGTCGTATTGATCTGCGTTTCGACGCTCGCCTTTGCGCAACGTCGCCCGAAGCTCAAGCCCATGACCCGCGATTATTTTGCGGGCAAATTGCTCTTGATTCCGCGGGACGACCGGACATCCTCGGTGCAGCAGCCGCGAATGATTGCGGAGGTTGCCGACCATGAACTGATTACCCCTCCAGCGAAGTCTTTCAACGATTCCGAACAGTTTGCCGTCTGGGCCAAAACGGTGAACTATGATGAGATAGACGGAGCGATTGTTTCGCTCGATCGCGTTTCGGCGAAGGAGACATGGCAGGGACGATTTGAACTCGTCAAACAACTTCGCAGGAGCCGTCCGCAGATTCCAATCTATGGTTTCATCACTCTTCCGGATCCATCGAATCAAATTGCTCAAGCTACAATCGATTTGGGTACCTATCCGTTGCTCGACCTCCTGTTGATCAATTATCAAGATCAGCCAGGAGAGGACCGGAGAAAGACGCTGCTGACTACGCTCAAGAGCGAGCTCAAGATTTCTGACTTCGGGCGCAAGATTGTCATAGACGATAATCCCGATGCGGCAACGATTACTTTGTTGGCGCGGATGATCAATCAACGCTTTGGCTTCGCTCCCAAGGTCCTGCCAGTCTATTCTTCAACCGCTGAACGTGGCGCGACCGTCAACGGTTACGCTCGGCCACTTCATGAACTGGTCAGCGATCGAATCAGGAAGTTCGGCGGAATCGAGGTCTCACAGACGCCTGAAGGCGCACGCAACGTTGATCTCTTGTTGTTTGTCCAAACTGCGCAGACACGCGCTCAGGATCGTCCTGCCTTTGTCGAGGCGATAGCTCAAACGATTGACCGAAATGTCCGAATCGGACTGGTCGATCTCTCAGAGACCAGAGAGAGCCGGGACGCGCTCATCAGTGAATTGCGGCGTCGCAAAATGCTCGATAAACTTACGTCTTATGCGTCTTTTGATCCCGCGACTGAGCGATCGGAGGACGCCCTTACGCGCGCGCTCGCTCAATCATCATCGTTTCTTGTCTCGATCAGATTTCTTCGCGATGACCCCGATCGAGTGCGGCGTTTTGACCGGGCCCAAGTCAGTCTGCTCATCAGCCGTTATCTGACCGATTGGGCATTCCCTTTCCAGGTTCGTCCTAAACTTCAATCGTCCTCTGACATTCAACCACCGAATAAGCCGGCACAGAATAAGCCGGCACAGAATAAGCCGGCACCGAATGACCAGTCCGGGTCCGCTCAGAGCGCAGAACTCATGGAGACGACGGCCCTGGATCAACTCAAGCCGGTAGCCGAAGACCTCTTCAACGATCAATTTAAACGGAATGTTCATGCGCTCTTGTTAAGCAACGGAGAACGCGCCCAATATGAAGTCCGTCTGCTGCAACGGTTGCTCGTCCGTTTATCTCCGCCATCGAATTTGCGTCAAGCTCCCGAGATCGAAGTGAGGCCTTCAATCTATCTCGTTCACCTGGGGACCGAGCCCGTCCCACAATTGCGGTCGCAAAAGTTGTGGCAGATCAGTAATGTCGACAGCTTGGACGAGCGGATCGTACGGAGATGGGATGCCATCGATTGGCCAAGTTTTAAGACCGATGCCGACTCGGTCGAAATGGTCGTCAAGATTGCGGCTCAATCCGGTTCGTCACCGGACTCTCAGGAAGGATACTCGATACTCAGCAAGCGAATGCGAGAAGTGCGCCGCCTCGAAATCACCGCTCCGTCAGCGCAGGGAGTTTTCAATGCGCTCGGTAAACTCGAACGGCTAGGTGCTGACGGTCAACTCGCACAAAATTTTCAAATCAATGAAAAGCCGGGGTTTTTACATCGCGGAATGATCGAAAGTCCTCGTCATTTGGCTGATTCAGCTGGTTTGGAATGGTCGCATCGCGATCGAATGGAGATGTTGCGCTTTCTCGGTCGCGTACAAATGAACCGTTATTACTATTTTCCAATAGGCGAACGTGAAGGGCAATCCGACAAGAATGTGAAAGAGCTGTTGCAGGTCGCAAATGAAAATTTTGTGCAATTCATTTACGGAATTTATCTGCCGCTCTCGAACATTGAATCAACCGATCAGGGCTTCGCCTCTGTTACAGGCCAACTCGATAGATTGGCAGGACTCGGGGTCCGTCATTTCATCATTCATGTTGGAACTCCCGCTGAGCGGGCGCAAGGCATTGACAGAGAACGCCTGAGAAATATCGCATCTGCGCAGGTCAGCTTGAGCGGGCGCCTGCGCGAATATTTGAAGCGATCGGGTAACTTTGAATTGTCAATCTGGCCGTGGTTCAGTGCGGGATCACTAGTAATAGATCCTGATTATTTGAAGGCGCTGGCGGCGGCGATTCCACCGGACATTCAGGTGATGGTTCCGGCGGAAATTATTACTGAGAAAAGTGGCGATGTGATTAAGCTCATTAGTCGGCGTTTGATTGTTCAAACTGAGGTTAATTCTGACATCGGATGGGGCGGAGGAGCATGTTTCAGGCCCAACCGTCTCGAAAGGTTAAAACCTGATGAAGCCATCGGCTTTGTCGCCCGCTCATTGAGGCAACTTCCCGTATCGAAGTTGATCCTTGCAACAGCATCCGATTATGCGTGGTCCGGGCGCGGTGATGCTGAACAGGCATTCAATAGTGCGATGAACTTACTTTACGATGAACGCACCCGATCCGGCATCAGGGCCTGGGCGCAGATTCTCGGTGATTGTCAGAGTAGCGGAAATCCGTTTGCTTCACTCTTCATGAACAGAAGCGGGCATGTCAGTATGACCGAGCAGGGATTGATCGAGCAAAAATTGGCAGAGCTCCAATCCGCCATCGAAGTCATTGGTGGAACGCGCGAACGGGGTTTGTTGCGGGGGGATCTGGCGCAATTCATTGTGAGTGTACGAAACGCCCTCGGAATTAGTGAGACCCAGAAGGAGTAAGAAACAACCCGAGAATGCGAAACACGCCAAATAGTTGAAACATACCAATAAAAAATCATTGTCAGTAACAAATCTGTCAAATCTGGAGGATCATCCCAAACCTATGTCCCTCATGCTTGCGGAGATCGAACAGCAGCCGTCCGCTCTCGACCGCACAATTAAACGTGAAGCCAGGAGAATTGAGCAGTTTGCCGCGACGTTGAAAGATCATCGTCCGCGGTTGATTGTGCTTGTCGCGCGCGGCAGCTCGGACAACGCGGCGCTCTTCGGGCGCTATTTGATTGAGATGACGACCGGCATACCGGTCTCTCTTGCGGCCCCGGCGATACACACTCTCTACAAAGCAAAGTTGGATCTCCGCGATGCGCTGGTGATCGGCATTTCGCAGTCGGGCGAGGGCTCAGATATAAATCTCGTCCTTGAAAACTCCAAGTGCTGCGGCGCAACGACGCTCGCGATCACGAATGAAGCACAATCTACAATGGCGAAGGTGGCCGACGAGACTTTTTTGATTCATGCCGGACGTGAGCGCAGTGTGGCAGCGACCAAAACTTACACGGGGCAACTATTGATCTTTCATTTGCTTGCACGGGCCCTGAGTCAGGGACCGCCGGGGATGGAGATCGAACGGTTGCCGGACCTGGCCGCGGAATCGCTCAAGCTTCGCCCGCAAGTTGAAGAGATGGTCGAACGCTACGCGTTTATGGAGCATTGCATTGTCGTGGGACGTGGTTTGAATTACGCCAATGTCTATGAATTCGCCATTAAATTAATGGAGACATGTTATGTCGTGGCCGAGCGGTTTTCCGGCGCGGATTTCTTGCACGGACCGATTGCTCTGGTCGATCGTGGCTTTCCTGTCTTTGTCTTTGCTCCACCGGGACCGGTGCTGACGGGAATGAAAGATTTGCTGGACAAGCTGAATGGTATCGGCGCGGAGACGGTGGTGATCTCAAGCGAATCAACGGTGATCAAGGCTGCAACACGCGCCCTCAAAATCCCACAGCGAATCGACGAAATTCTTTCGCCGATTCCTTACGTGATCCCCGCACAGCTCTTTGCCGCACTGCTCGCCGCAGCAAAAGGGCTGAGCCCGGATAAACCGAGGCTGCTCTCGAAAGTGACTAAAACCATGTAACAGATACGTAAAGAATGAAGTGAGAAGGGGAGGATGAAGAGGAGGATGAAGGATGAAGGTGGGAAGAAGAACTTCTATTTTTTTATAGAAAAAGAAGAAGTTCCGTCCTTCATTCCTCATCTCTCATCCTGTGTTCCTCATCCACTGTCCTTTCTATTTTTTACTACTTTCCGGGTTGTGGGACGATGCGCAGGTATGGTTTGACGGTCTTCCAGCCATCGGGGAATTTCTCCTTGGCTTGTTCGTCAGAGACCGCGGGGACAATGATGCAATCATCTCCCTGCTTCCAATTGACCGGCGTTGCCACACTGTATTTCGCCGTCAGTTGGCAAGAATCGACCAATCGCAGAATCTCATCAAAGTTACGGCCGGTGCTCGCCGGATAGGTGAGCATCGCCTTGACCTTCTTGTCCGGACCGATCACAAAGACCGAACGGATCGTGAAGATGTCGCTCACTTCCGGATGAATCATGTCGAAAAGCCTCGCGACTTTCTGATCATGATCGGCAATGACCGGGAAGTTGACCGCATTTCCCTGCGTCTCTTTGATATCTTCCGCCCATTTTTTATGAGAGTCTACATTGTCAACGCTCAAGCCAAGAACCTTGACGCCGCGTTTTTCGAATTCGGGTTTGAGCCCGGCCATATAACCCAATTCAGTTGTGCAGACAGGCGTGAAATTTTTGGGATGCGAAAAGAGAATCGCCCAGTTATTCCCAATCCATTCGTGAAAGTTGATGACGCCATCAGTCGTCTCTGCAGTGAAATCGGGTACTACTTCACCAATACGTAAAGCCATATCTTTTTCTCCTTTGAGTTGCTCGATCGAGATTGTTATCGCGACGGATAAGACGGATAAAGTGATGCATTAGTGCAAAACGTCGAGGCGATGACACTGGTCACGTCCGCATCGCCAGTGATCGAAATCGTGATGCATGAAATCGTTTTTCATTGTTGGCACCATCGGGAGGAAATCGAAAAGCCCTACGCTGTTGGCTAAAGTTCGCGTAGGGCTCAACTTCTTAACGGCTCGATAGCTGTTTTATCGTGAGCCACTTACCACAAATCGCTCTGACCACATTTCCTAAAACAAAACAATATAACGCGATTTGACCTTACGTCAAGTTTGGAAGATGACGTAACAGGCGAAAATCACCGGGGTCGGTTCCCCAAGATTTCTCGCCTGTTTCATGGTCTTTTTGAATTGCGTCTCAGTTCCGGCGCTAATCCGTCGCGAGCGCACCGGCCTCTTGCGAGATGCGGCTATGCTTAATTCCATAGATGAAATAAATCAGGAATCCGATCACCATCCAAACAATCAGCCGCTTCCAGGTGTCCCAGGGCAGTCCTGACATGAGAAAGACCGAGAAGAGGGCGCCCAGGGGCGCAACAACGTAAACGAGCGGCGTTTTGAACGGTCGTTCGACGCCGGGCTGTGTAATGCGCAGCACGAGTACGCCGATACAAACAATCGTGAATGCGAAGAGCGTGCCGATACTGACTAGCTCACCAACCAGACCAATCGGCAGCAGGCCTGCCGCAATCATGACGATAACGCCGGTGATGAGCGTGGTGACGTAAGGTGTCCGAAAACGAGGATGAACTTTCGACACTGCCTGTGGCAACAATCCATCCTTCGACATCGAATAGAAGATGCGCGTTTGGCCAAGCAACATCACCAGGATCACTGAACTCAGACCGGCAATCGCGCCAAGTTTAACGAGCGGCACCAAGCTATTGACGAGCGCAGACGGCAGATGCGTGCCCAGTGCATCAATACCAACGGCAATCGGATCGGGTACATTGAGTTTGTCATAAGGCACAATGCCGGTCAGCACGATCGCTACCAGGACATAGAGGATCGTGCAGATGACTAAGGACCCGAGAATGCCTTTCGGCATGTCTTTCTGTGGATTTTTGGCCTCTTGCGCTGCGGTTGAGACCGCGTCGAATCCGATATAAGCGAAGAAGACGACGGCCGCACCACGCAAAATGCCGCTCATTCCAAAGGAACCAAAAGATCCAGTGTTGGGCGGGATGAAAGTTCCCGATGGATTGGTCGGCGTCGCCCAGTTGGCGGTCGTAATAAAGCCGATTCCGGCGACGATGAAGAAAAGAACGATGGCGACTTTGATAATGACGATCACGGCATTCACTTTTGCCGACTCTTCAATCCCAATCACGAGTAAGAATGTGACAATTGCGATGATCACCATCGCCGGGATGTTGATTACTGCGCCTGTGGGTGACCAGCCGGTGTTAGGATCAAAGGCGTAAGGCGCCGTCGCATATGCCTCCGGAATATTGATACCCAGATTCTTCCCTAAAAAGCTCACGACATAGCCGGACCAGCCAATAGCCACGGTCACCGCGCCCAATGCATATTCCAGAATCAAATCCCATCCGATAATCCAGGCGACGATTTCTCCCATCGTCGCATATGCATAGGTATATGCGCTGCCGGCGATTGGGACGGTCGAAGCCATTTCGGCATAGCACAGGCCGGCAAACGCGCAGACGATGCCGCCCAGCACAAAAGAGAGCGCAATGGCGGGGCCGGCATTAGCTGCCGCTGCGTGTCCTGTGAGCACGAAGATACCCGCGCCGATGATCGCGCCGATCCCGAGCGTCGTGAGGTTGAGCGCCGAGAGCGTGCGTTTCAACGTATGTTCACCGCTCGTTGCAGCTTCGGCCTTCAGGGCAGCGATAGATTTTCTGATCAATAGCTTTGCCATTCAAAGCCTCCTAATTGTTGGGAAGATTGATTACAGATTGCGGATTGAAGAAACCCGCAATCCCCGATTGAGGGTGGCGTAACTCTAAACGTAAGATTCCCACCGGTCAATGCCTACTTGGCCTCGATGGCTTCCGTCGGTGCGATTCCACGCTTGCGCGCCAATGCCCGCCAGATGAAATAAACAGGAAAACCGGTCGCCGCGATGATAAAACCCGGCCACGTCGATTGCCATTGGTAGATACTTAAGACCAGCAAGATGACTGTTGCGCCAATGATGTAGAGTATCGGAACGATCGGATAACCAAAGGCTTTATACGGCCGTTCGGCCTGCGGCTGCCTGATGCGCAGGACATATACGCCCGCAATCGTCAGAATATAAAAGATTAATGCGGCCGAGATCACATAGGTCAGCAGGTCGCCATAAAGATTACCATAGCTGATCGAGCCGTCCGGCGCTCTCTTGATTGTGCGCGGGAGGACATAAAATGCCGACCAGATCCCTTGAATGAGTAATCCCCACGCCGGCACCGCATGGCGATTGAGCCGGCCGGCAGATTGGAAGAATAGACCGTCGCGCGACATCGCATAGTAGGCGCGCGCGCCTGCCAGGATTAATCCATTGTTGCAGCCGAAGGTCGAGATCATAATCGCGACGGCCATGATTGTTGCACCGTAACCCGGAAAGATCACTTCGGCCGTGGCTGAAGCAACACGGTCGCTCGGTACTGTTTGAATCTTGTCCAGCGGCAATGAGACTAAATACGCGATGTTCGCCAGCAGATAAAGAGTGATGACCAAGCCGGTGCCGAAGGCGAGCGAGAGCGGAATGTTACGCTTCGGATTCTTAACCTCGCCCGCAGTGAACGTAATATTGTTCCAGGCGTCGGCTGAGAAGAGTGAGTTTGTCTGTGCTACACAGATGCCGACGAAAAGGCCGAATGCCGTTGCGGCGGTCAGTCCTTCTCCGACATCTTGCAATGTGCCGCGCACCGTCCACAGATTACCGAAATTCGCCCCCGCCGCGACCGCTTGATAACCGGCGGTCACGCCGAGCACGATCAAAGCCATCAACGCGCCCGTCTTCGTCACGGTAAAGACATTTTGGATGAGCTTGCCGAGTCTCAACCCGCGCGTGTTCATCCAGGTCAGCAGTGCGATCAACAACACTCCGACAAGTTGTGCGGTCGAGAGCGAGATCGCATAGTTAGAGCTGAGGTGGATCGGTTGGATGAGATAGTTCGATTCAGAGATTGTTGGCCATAAGACGCCCAGATAACGCGCAAATCCTACTGCCACCGCCGCGATTGTTCCCGTTTGAATAACCAAAAACAGCGTCCAACCATAGAGGAATCCCCAGAGCGGCGAGAACGCCTCGCGCAAATAGACGTACTGGCCTCCGGCTTTCGGCATCATCGCCGCCAGCTCGCCATAGCTGAGTGCGGCCATTAATGTGAGCAAACCAGTGACAACCCATACAACCAGCAGCCATCCCGGCGATCCGACCTGTCGCGAAATATCTGCCGAAACTATGAAAATTCCTGATCCGATCATTGCGCCTGCAACGATCATGGTCGAATCAAATAGACCAAGGCCTCGAACAAAATTTTCTTCTTGAGCCATAAGAGAAGGGTGAAGGATGAAGGAGAAAGGATGAGGAAGAAGCGGATGAAGGATGAGGAATGAAAGATGAAGGTGGGAAGAGGAAGAAGAGCTTCTTTGTTATAAAAAGACAAAGTTCCGCACTTCATCCTTCATCCCTCACCCTCATCCCTCACTTCCTCAACCTTCAACCTTCAATCCTATTCCTTATTTAGCAGGCTGGGTCTGTTGTTCTTGGACCGGAGGTTTGCTGAACCAACTCTTTCCGAGATTGACGAAGTCGTTGACAAAGACGAACCCCATCAGGAGCAAGACCATGACAAAACCAACTTGCTGGAACCGTTCACGAACGTTCATCGTGAGCGTCAAACCGACAAGTCCCATGATCCATTCGATAATGATGAGCAGAATCACGCCACCATCGAGAACCGGAATTGGGAACAGATTGAAGATGCCCAAATTGAGACTGAGCATTCCCATCAATTTGATCGTGCCCGACCAACCGGCAACGTCATATGTATTGATTGTCTCTTGTGCGATTTTTACCGGCCCGCCTACCGCATCACGCGCCGAACGGCGTCCGCTGAAAATCTGTTTGAATGCGACGCCCGTTAAACGCATCCACATCCAATTGTATTCCCATCCGTAACGCAGCGCCGCTGCGATCGAGGTGGTTTTAACCAGCACTGATAGATCGGGCGCAAATCCCAGCCGGTACTCGCCATCTTGCAAGAGCGGTGTCGCTCGCAGGTCCACGACATTCTGCCCGCGTTCGACCTTCAAGTTCACCGGCTGTCCGTTGCTGTTGCGTAAGCTGTCTTTAAACTGATGCCAGGCCGTAACCTGCTGGCCGTTGATGGCTAAAATTTTATCGCCAGGCTTGAGACCCGCTTGGTCGGCCGGCATTCCGGTCCGGACTCCGATGACCCGAATGTTGTTGAGCGCAATATATGGCTCAATCCCCGATTCGCCGACCTGATCTCTCTCAATCTGTTTAGCGCTCGGCCTCAGATTGAGACTCAATTGTTGACCGTTGCGCTCGACCTTGATCGGAATATCTTCATTGGGGCGCAACATGATATCGAAATCAATATCTTTCCAGGTTGGATTCTCCCTCCCATGATAGGAGAGGATGCGGTCTCCGGGCAGGAGCCCGGACGCCTCGGCAGCCGAGCCGGGGATGACACGACCGATGATCGGTTGCTGCACCTGATCGGCGTTATCGCGAAACCCGATCATAATGCCGATCGCCGGAATCAGAAGCGCAGTCGCGATGTTGAAGATCGGACCGGCCAATGCCACAAGAAAACGTTTCCATTTCGGATGAGCGAGGAATTCATCGATCGAACCCTCACTCTGACCCTGCAACATTTCCAGATTCTCACCACGGAATTTGACGTAGCCACCAAGCGGTATTGCGCTGATCCGGTAATCTGTTTCGCCGATTTTAAAACCTAGAAGCCGCGGTCCGAATCCGACCGAGAATGTCTCGACTGCAATTCCCAATAACTTTGCGACGATGAAATGACCAAATTCATGAATCACGATCATCGCACACAGAATAACGACAAAAGCGATAATACCCACTTAAACACTCCTTGACTAAGGCCGCTCTAATCGACCTCCGAAATGCGGATGCTCAAAAACCGCACAACAACTCCTCGAAAACATAGGCCAGTGTATTGCAGGGGGTAGACCAGTGTCAAAGAGGGTGGACGAACAGGCTGCCGGCAGAGCTTCACGGCAAAAGTGCCGATCAGTTTCGAGCTTCACCCCGATTGAAAAATTTATTAAAAAAGGTCGTTTGATCGCTGCCCATCGACTCCTCAATTCTGCCGCTGACCCACTCTCTCGCCCATTTATCGGCCGCCAGCACGGTCTCCAGACTCAATGCTCTCTGCAGCGTATGGGCATCGCAGGCAGCACGGATGAGTCGCGGAATATCGCCGAATTTAATCTTTTCATCGAGAAAGGCCGCCACCGCAATCTCATTCGCGGCATTAAGGACTGCGGGCATCGTGCCGCCCGCTCGCAGCGCGTTGTAAGCGAGGGCAGCGCAGGGGAATTTCTCGGTATCAGGGGCAAAAAATTCTAATTTGCTCAGCGCCGTCAGATTGAGTGGGGGAAGTTGAGACGGATGGCGGGCGGGATAGGTCAAAGCATATTGTATGGCGTGGCGCATATCGGTCACGCCGAGTTGCGCGATGATCGACCCATCGATGAGCTCAATCATCGAGTGCACGACCGATTGTGGGTGGACGATGATGTCGATCTCATCGACCGAGCAATTGAACAGCCAATGTGCCTCAATGACTTCCAGGCCCTTATTCATGAGCGTCGCCGAATCGATCGTGATTTTCGCTCCCATCCGCCAGGTCGGGTGTTTGAGCGCCTGTGCCGGTGCGGCGTTTTCGATCTCTTCTTTGGTCGCGTTGCGAAAAGGCCCGCCCGACGCGGTCAAAATCAAGCGCTTCAGTTCGTGGCGTTGCTCGCCGCGCAGACATTGGTGAAGGGCATTATGCTCGCTATCGACCGGCAGCAGTTCTGCGCCGGACTTTTCAGCGGCGCGAGTCATCAACTCGCCTGCAATGACAAGAGTCTCTTTGTTGGCGAGGGCCACGCGGCGGCCACTTTCGAGCGCCCGGTAAGTCGGCACCAGGCCGAGCGCGCCGACGACGGCGCCGATCACGATCTCGACGCCATCACAAGTCGCAACTTCACTCAGTCCGTCAACTCCCAGGCCGATCTTTGGCTGTGACGTCACTTTCCGTTTCTTCAGCTCGAACCGCAAGATGTCGGCGCCCTCTTCATCCGAAACCGAGACCACGCGCGGCTGATGGCGTTCGATCTGCTCGGCGAGGAGTTCCATATTCGACCCTGCTCCGAGAGCCGCAACCCCAAATTCGCCATTGAACGCCTCGACGACCCGCAACGTGTTGCAGCCGATTGAGCCGGTCGAACCTAAAATTGCAATCTGTTTCATCATAAGTGGGCACTGCTTACTGCTTCATAAAACCAAGGTAAAAATAGTAAAGCAGCGGCGCATTGAAGAGCATACTGTCCAATCGGTCCAGTAGACCGCCGTGGCCGGGAATGAGCTTTCCCGCGTCTTTCGCTTTGGCTCCACGTTTGATCATCGATTCGCACAGATCGCCGGTAATGCCGAGCGTCCCCATGATCAAGGCGAGCGGAATTCCCAGGGCGATCTTCAATTCCGGAAAGAATGTGAAGTGCGCGATCAATATCGCCAGAACATTTCCGGCCAGCCCGCCGATGGCGCCTTCTACCGTCTTGCCGGGGCTGACGCGTGGAGCGAGTTTCTTCCGGCCAATTGTGCGGCCGGTGTAATAAGCCCCCGTATCTCCCGCAAAGACGACGATAAAAAATAACGTGAGCAATTTCGCCGCAAGTTTTGGCGTCGGGCTGTCGATCACTCGAATGGCGATAATGTAACCGCCGAGGACTACGACATAGATGAAGCCAAAAACTTTCACCGACGCTTCCGAGAGGACGTGGCTTAAATCTTCTTCGTTCGCGTTTCTGAAAAGTTGTCTAAGCAGTTCGATGATGGCGAGCGCCGCAATAATCGCGATGATCAGTTCCTGGTGTTCGAAGTAAAAAACGGCCAGCACGGCGACCGCCGCCACCAGGCCCGTGATGGCTCCGCCCAGCTTGGCCAATTGATAATACTCATAGAGGCCGAGCAGAATTCCCGCCGCCGCCAGGGCGACGAACCAGATCGGTGGACCCGCCCACAATGCGGTGAACAGGATGGGCAAAAAAATTATTGCGCTCAGGACACGGGCCATGGAGGTGATTTCAAGTCCCTGGGTTCGACTCCGGATTCAAGCTGATCGCGGCGCCAGGCCATCGACGATGGCCAAGATTTCTCGGAAACCATCAGCTATTGACGACCGCGCGTTGCGCGCTTTCGCTCAGTCCGCCATAACGGCGCTCACGTTTTTGATAATCAATGATCGCAGCGAAAAGATCGGGACGACGAAAGTCAGGCCACAGAGTATCAGTCACATAGATTTCTGCATAGGCGATCTGCCACAGTAAAAAATTACTGATCCGCATTTCGCCGCTCGTGCGGATGAGCAGATCCGGATCCGGCAAGTCCGCGGTATACAGCTGCCGGGCGATTTCGGCTTCGGTCACCGATTCGGGCGCTCGTTCTTCTCGCTGGCATTTCTCCAGCAGCTTGCGGAAAGCATCGACCATCTCTACGCGCCCGCCGTAGTTGAGCGCGACATTCAAGATCATGCCGGTATTGTTTGCAGTCTTGCGCATCGCCGAGCGCAATTCGAACTGGACCGATTCGTCCAACTCGTTGGTGCGGCCGATGGTATGGAAACGAATATTGTTGCGATGGATATTCTCGAGTTCTTTGCGCAGATACTCTTTGAGAAAAGTCATTAAAGCTTCGATCTCGAATGGCGGGCGTTTCCAGTTCTCGACCGAGAAGGCATAAAGCGTCAGGACCTCAATTCCGAGCCGCGCCCCGGTCTCAACCGTGGTGCGGACGGCCTCGACGCCGGCGCGATGACCGGCGACGCGAGGGAGATGACGCCGCTTTGCCCACCGGCCGTTGCCATCCATAATCACTGCGATGTGACGTGGTAGACGTGAAAAATCAATTTGGTTGAGCAGTTGCTCATCCCGTGAGCCTGGATCGATCAATCCGATAAAGTCTTTAATCATTTTGTTCTCGCCGTCGGGCGTGAAAGTGTCAGTCGCCAGTCATCAGTCAATAACCCGCGCAACAGATTCTGGGATGATCAATACGATTTGTGACAAAGGACTGACCGCTGATGATAGGGAAGGAATACTAATACTCGACTTTCATCAGCGTCAACCCTTTAGCAGGAGCCGGAGCGCCGACGAGCTTGCGGCTTCGACTCCTGATCAATTCTGCAATCGACTCGGCCTTGAGCCGCTTTCGGTTGGATTCAACGAGCGCCCCGACCATCGTGCGAACTTGATAGCGCAAAAATCCGTCGCCGGTAAAATTAAGAATGAGCAGAGCCTCTTGAGCTTCAACCAGTGCTTCATTGATGGTTCGGACAAAATTCTTCTTCGCGCGTTCCAAGACAGTGAAGGCCGAGAAATCATGGGTACCAACAAGGCTCTGTGAATCCTCCCGCATCCGTTCGGAATCGAGCGGATACGGATAATGCCAAGCATAACGCACAAGAAATGGGCTCATGACCTCAGCGGTGTAAATTTGATAGCGATAAGTTTTGCTCTTGGCGTCAAATCGGGCATGAAATTCGTCGGAGGCCGGCGAAACTTCAAGCACCCGAATATCTGGAGGCAGATTGGCATTCAATGCGCGAATCAGATTTTTATTCTTCCATTCGCGAGTCAAGCGAAAGGAAGCGACCTGTCCTTGCGCATGGACTCCTGCATCCGTCCGGCCCGCTCCCTGCAAGATAACTGGTCCGCCTTCTAGCTTCTCTAAAACTTCATTGAGAACGCTTTGAATCGTCCGCTGGTTAAGTTGAGTTTGCCAGCCACAGTAATCAGTGCCGTCATAGGCGAGTGTCATGCGATAGTTCATCATCAACGCGCCCTGGGAGTGTGCGCCGTCGGCGCATCCGGTAACCTCTGCGGCATTTGAATAAAAGAGAAGAGCGCCGATCCTTGCGCTCCCGGCTACTTCCTACTCCCTGGCTTGATGGCTACCGAACCCTCCCGACAAAGCGGACATTCTTCAGGTCGGTAGGTCGGTACTTCGAGCGAAGCAAGCGCATGACGCGGCACACCAAGGTCAACCGTGCCGACGCTCCGGTCGATTAAAGATCCAGCGCCGGCGACCTCTCCTCCACTCTGTTTGACAACTTCCATCACTTCGCGAGTCGAGCCTCCGGTCGTGATGACGTCCTCGACGACGAGCGCACGCTCTCCTGGTTTGATCTGAAAACCGCGCCGCAGTTTCATGGCTCCATCTTGCCGTTCAGTAAACAAGGCGCGGACGCCCATCGCACGGGCGACCTCATGCGCGACGATCACTCCGCCCAGCGCCGGAGCGATCACCAGATCGATCGTCCCCAGACGATCATCGGCCTGCGCTTTGGCCGCTAATGCCGAACAGAGCCTGGCCGCGGCCGCCGGGTCTTGCAGCACAAGCGCGCATTGCAAATAGCGTGGGCTGTGCAAACCGGATGAGAGCAGAAAATGGCCTGTTAACAACGCTTCGTTCTCTTCAAAGATTTTCAAGACTTCGTTGTCGGTCATAGATTTGTTGTCCGATGAGGATAAATCGGTAAGGGAAATGACGGAAGATTTGAAGTTCTGTTTGAGCACGCTCTTGAATCTCAACGATGTCATTCTCGGTAAAACCGCGCAGCACCGAGACTGCCGCATCGTTCCGCACCAGACGATTGCGAGTGAAAATTCTTGTCAGTAGTTTAATCGAAAAGTAAGCGATCGGATGCCGCCGCAGATCATTGATAATGAATGCGTCACGCGCCACGCGGGCGAAACTGCGAATCAATTTCGCCGCCTGTGGAGTCGCGAAATGATGCAAGAATAGTGACGCCAAGACAAAATCAAAACTTCGATCTTCAAAAGGCAAATTCATGGCATCGGCGCGGACGACTCGAATCTCCGGATATTCAGCGGTTAGTTTGCCGGCCTCTTGGGCCGCAATTTCGTTGATATCGATGACGGTGAAGTCAGCCTTGATACCGCGCGAACGCGACCAATCAACGATCCTCTTGGGGATATCCGCCGAGCCCGTTCCGATGTCGAGCAATCGCAAATGATTTTTCCCCGCTCTCTTGATCATCGGAAAGAGATGTCGAATCAGAGCGCTTTGTCCACCCAAATAACGATTGACCCGGCGCAGGTCGGCCAAGTTCTCAACGAACTCGTCAAGGTCATAATCTGACCCATCGATCAACTCAGCCTCATTGCTTCTTTCACTAAAATTTATCTCAAAATCAGCTAACATCGACAGATCTCAATCTCCAGCATTGGTAAATCCTGTGAACCCCAAAATTTTTCGGCTTCTCTGGTGGAAGAGGGCCCCAAAATTTGCGCACACGCGCATTTTCACGTTTCAAATCTCTTAACCACAAGAGCCGAATTCTTAGATCCGAAGCCAATACAGTTGCAAAGTGCGTGCCTCAATTCGGCCGGCCGGGCCGTTTTCGGGACATAATCGAGGTCACATTCCGGATCAAGGAGATCGAGGTTGATCGTCGGTGGAAGAAAGCCTTGAGTCATCCCGCCAATCGTTGCCGTCAAGCCCGCCGCACCCGAAGCGCCCTGCGGATGGCCAATCATCGATTTAGTCGCGCTCATCGGAATCCGGTAAGCTGTTTCGCCGAAGGTCTTCTTGACGGCCCGCGTTTCGATCCGGTCGTTCAACTCGGTCGCTGTGCCGTGCAGATTGATGTAATCGATCTCTTCAGGATTGAGACCGGCATCCTCGAGCGCCAGGCTCATGGCCCGCGCAGGTTCTTCTCCTGTCTCATCCAGTCTCACGCGATGATGCGCATCACAGGTCGATGCGGAGCCGATAATTTCGGCATAGATCTGTGCGCCCCGTTCCAGCGCGTGTTCGAGTTCTTCAAGTAAGAAAAGATATGCGCCTTCCGCCAGCACAAATCCGTCGCGGTCCCTGCTGAACGGGCGCGAAGCGCGCGCCGGCTCGTCGTTCCACGAGGGCGTCATGACCTTCATCACGCAGAAGGCGAGCATGAAGCTATGCGCGAGCGGCGCATCGACTCCTCCGGCCAGGATCTGATTGATGCGGCCGAGGGCGATCATCTGCGCGGCATATGAAATGGCGTCGGTTGAAGAAGTGCAGCCGGTCGAGATTAAATGACTGAACCCCTTCAAGCCGAACGGCATCGAGATTTCGCTCGGCAGCGATCCGGGAGTTGCCGTCGGAATCGTATAGATGCTTGCTTTCTTCGCCTCATTGGCGAAGTAGTAGCGATACTGTTTTTCGATGAAGCTGAGGCTTGCGCCGCCGCTCCCCAAAATAATGCCGATATCGCGCCGTTCATTCAGGTCCATCTCTTTGGGCTTTAAGCCGGCGTCGAGAAAAGTCAGCTCAGCGGCCGCAATGGCGAACGCTACGGCGTGCGAGACATGCTGGCGGTCTTTCGGTGGGATATATTGATCGAAATTGAAATCCTGGACTTCACCAGCGATCCGGACGGGAAGATCGGAGGCGTCAAAGCGCGTGATCGTTCTAATACCGCTGCGGCCCTCTTTAACCGATTGCCAAAACTGTTCTTTACCGATGCCAATGGGACTGACGCAGCCGATGCCGGTAATCACGACGCGCCTTGGCGTCTTTGGAAAGCGCATAATTTTAGTCCTCGAGATTGCGTGTGAAAGGGGAAGAAAACCAATCCTGAGGTAGCACTTTAACAGCAAGCCCGCCTTTTGAAAATCCGGGAGAATACTGAACAGAAAAAGATGCCGGCGTTTTGCCTGGAATCCGGCACCTTCTTCTCAGGGTCAGTGGATCTCCGGTTCAGGCGTTTCTGCTCCGGAGAGCAGGAAATCGAAATCGCAGCCTTCGTCGGCCTGGGTCACGTGTTGGCTGAACAGTGCGCCGAAACCACGGCGATAATGCCGTTCAGGTTCGACCCAGGCGGCGCGGCGCTTTGCCAGTTCAGCGTCGGTCACGTGCAGATGAAGTTTGCGGCCGGGCACATCGAGTTCGATTAAATCGCCGTCCCGGACAAAGGCCAGCGGGCCGCCGATATAACTTTCAGGGGAGACATGCAGCACGCAGGCGCCATATGCCGTGCCGCTCATTCGCGCATCAGAGATCCGGACCATGTCCCTGATGCCTTTCTTCAACAGTTTCTTTGGGATCGGCAACATCCCCCATTCCGGCATTCCCGGACCTCCGAGCGGTCCGGCATTTTGCAGAACGATCACCGAGTTTTCATCAACAACCAGATTTTCGTCGTCGATCCGCGCCGCCATGTCGTTGTAATTTTTAAAGACGACTGCTGGTCCGGTATGTTGTAACAAACGACTCTCCGCGGCCGTCGGCTTGATCACTGCTCCATTCGGCGCGAGATTGCCATACAAGATGGCCGTGCCGCCCTGCGGAGCGACTGGGTTCTCAAGCGAACGGATCACGTCAGGATGATGGATCTTCGCGTCTGCAATATTTTCGCCGATCGCCTTTCCATTGACCGTGATGCAATCAAGATTGAGCAACTCGCGAATCTGCCAGAGCAGCGCGCGCAATCCGCCGGCATAGTAAAAATCCTCCATCAAAAATTGTCCCGATGGCCTGATGTTGGCAATCATCGGCGTGCGTTGCGAGATTTCGTCGAATTTCTTGAGGTCGAGTTTGATTCCCACACGTCCGGCGATGGCGACCAGATGAATGATGGCGTTGGTCGATCCGCCGATCGCCATGTCGGCGGTGATCGCATTCTCAAAGGACTTCATGGTCAGAATGTCGCTTGGTTTCAAATCTTCCCAGACCGCCTCGACAATGCGGCGGCCGCAACTGGCAGCCATCCGCGAGTGGTTCGCATCGACCGCCGGAATGGACGATGCGCCTGGCAACGTGAACCCGAGCGTCTCGGCGATGGACGTCATGGTCGAGGCCGTCCCCATCGTCATACAATGCCCGGGCGATCGCGCGATGCCGTCCTCCATCTCGTTCCATTCGGTATCGGTGATATTGCCCGCGCATTTCTCGGCCCAGTATTTCCAAACGTCGCTGCCGCTGCCCAGGATCTGACCATTCCAGTTGCCACGCAACATCGGACCCGCCGTCAAGTAGATCGTGGGCAAATTGATGCTGATCGCGCCCATCAACAAACCGGGTGTGGTCTTATCACAACCCCCCATCAGCACGACGCCGTCGATCGGCTGGCAGCGCAGCAACTCTTCGACCTCCATCGCCAGCAGATTGCGATACATCATCGGGCTGGGCTTCATGAAAGTCTCGTTGACCGGCATCGCCGGAATTTCCAGCGGAAAGCCGCCCGCTTGCCAGACGCCGCGTTTAACCTCTTCCGCCCGCTCACGGAAATGGCTGTGACAGGTGGTCAGATCGCTCCAGGTGTTGATGATGGCAATCACCGGTTTGCCGGCATAATCCTCGCGCCCATAGCCCATCTGTTTGGCGCGCGAACGATGGCTGAATGAACGCAGATCGCTGACTCCTAACCAGCGATGGCTGCGCAACTCCTCCGCCGTTTTTTTGCGCTTTGGTTCGTTCAATGTTTCCTCCATCTTTTTTGCATCTTTCAGGTCGTCCTCAGGCAAGTCGTCCTCAGGCAAGTTGTCCTCAGGCAAGTCGTCCTCAGGTGAACTTGCCGGGGAAATTGTCTTCATCCCGCAAATTCATTCATCGGCAACCCGCGGACTCCGGGTCGGCATTTAAAGATGCTACCGGCCAGCGGTTGTGTGGCCAGGGTCTCCTCACTGAGCCTGGTCCGCGCGGAAGTGATATAAAGAGTATCGAAATCTTTGCCGCCAAAAACACATGATGTAGGTCGCGAGACCGGCACATGAATGACCGCCAATAATTCGCCGGTGACCGGATTCCATCGACAGACTTGTGACCCGTTCCAGTGCGCTATCCACAGCATTCCTTCGACGTCGCTCGTCATGCCGTCGGGCGTCCCCATTTCATCGGGAACGGTAATCACCGTCCGTGGGTGGGCGATCTCGCCTGTCGCCCTCTGGTAGTCATAGGCCACCACTTTCTGAGTCGGAGAATCGATGAAATACATGGTTCGTTCATCGCCGCTCCACGCTAATCCGTTGGAGATCCAAATGCCTGGAATTTTGAGCTCGACGTGATGATTGATGTCGAGACAGTAAAGACTGCCTTTGCCCGCGCCGTGATCTTCATCCAGGGCGAGCGTCCCCGCCCAGAATCTCCCCGCCGGGTCGCATTTACCGTCATTGAACCGGTTGCCCGGCAGGTGCGGTTCGGCCTCCGCCAGAGGAGTGATCTCTCCGGTTTCAATCTCGAGCGCCGCAAAACCGCTCTTAAGCGCCAAGATCACCCCGCCTGATTCTCTGACCGCAAGCGAGCCGACGTACTGCCCTACATTAATGACGCCGTGCTCACGGGTATGGGGGACTGAGATATGAACCTCAAATCCCTCGATATCCACCCACAGCAGCCTTCCGGTGCGCCAGTCCCAGACCGGCCCCTCGCCGAGTAATGAGGTGTTTTCATATTCGAGTTCGGCAGTGAAGGTCATGACCGATTTCATGTTGCTCCTCCAATCGTTACCGCTCAATTCGATGTGTCCTGAGGTTAACCGGCTTACAAGCGCGGCGTAACCAATCCTGTTTGATCTTGATACTTGCCTGCACGGTCTGCATATGAAACTTCGCAATCTTCGTCCGATTCGAAAAAGGTCACTTGCGCGATGCCTTCATTAGCATAGATCCGAATCGGGAGATCGGCCGAGTTCGAAAATTCCAAGACCAGACGGCCACGCCAACCGGGCTCGAGCGGCGTCGTATTGACGATTAACCCGCTGCGAGCATAAGTGCTTTTTCCAACACAGATGCCGATCACCCGGCGCGGTAAATTGAATGTTTCGACCGTCACTCCCAGCGCATACGAATGAGGCGGCAATAACCAATATTGCGAGCCATCCTCAGCAGTTCGCGAAGGCGATTCGATCAATGAATTTTCGTCAAAATTCTTTGGATCGATCTCGGCGCTTGCAATTGGCGAAAAAACCCGAAAGCCGTCGGGCGCCAACCGCATATCATAACCGTAAGAAGAGATCCCGGATGAAATGATTCGCCGTCCCTCGACTTGACGCACAAGTCTTTCTTCAAACGGCGTAATCATCCCTTGTTCGCGGCACATCCGCAAAATCCAACGATCCGATTTGACGCTCACAAATCAGCTCTCCTTTGAATTGAGTCACGCCAAACGGAATGTTTGTGCGTTGATGATTGATGACGCGGCAGTCTATCTGATCGACAATCTGGCCGCAAGTTTAGATGTTTAGGGGAGTTTCGGAAATTTCACCAACTTGACACCCATGTGGACGGTTCCTATAATGCGCCCTGCTTTCGTAGAGGAACCTCAAGCAACAAAATACAATATTACGAAATAGTGAGGCGCTTCCTGATTCGTAAAGGGGAGGAATTGTGATTAAACTTGACATCATTAACAATGTCGCGGAAAAGACCGGTGTCCCGAAGATGAAAGCGGAGGTTGCGGTTGAAGCTCTTTTCGAGGCGATGAAGGAGGCTATGAAACGCGGCGAACGTATTGAACTCCGTGGTTTTGGAGTCTTTGTTGTCAAACCGCGCAAACGCGGCATCGGACGCAACCCGCGAACCGGCACTCAGGTGGCGATTCCTGAAGGAAAGACCATTCGCTTTAAACCCGGTAAAGAGTTGCAGTCATAAGTTGCGTGAATGGTGTGTCTCCATTTCACAGTCACTCCTGACTAAATGGTGGCTCCTGTAACTTTTGGGGCTGTCGTTTTGATCTCTCATTGGCCTGTGGGTGATTGGAAATGGCTCGATCGGGGGAATGGCGGAAGGCAGAAGCGTGACGCGGCGGCTTCAGGCATCTCAAAAAAAAGGAGGCTACGGTAATCCAGACCGTAGCCTCGTTCGACCATAGCAGAGATATGTAGAACTATCGCTAACACACTTAAAGAACGCGTGCTGCGCATTGCATTTCAAATGCAGCGAGGGACGTTTTGGGTCTCGCCGCACGGGCCAGCAACCACTCCTGCAAGCGCAGGAACCAGCCTTTCAAGCCCACATCATTTGTTCGCAAAGGCTGAATACTTTCGAAATAATCGATAACTGCGACGCGAAGCCCCTCTCCTGAGCGCTCGCTGATGTACCGTCTTGCTTTAAAATGCGAGGCCAGATCTCCTCGGCTTCGGCGATAATAAATTTTTCCCAGCAAAGCCCCGTACTGCTACCTGTCTAACCAAAACCATTTCGTGGGTTTGTTTGCTTGTCTGCCCCATCTTAAACGGATTTGGCAATACTGCCCTCCTTCTCCTGCGCTTTCGAAGGAACCAGCTAAGGAGACACATCGTTTCTCTTGTCCCTTGCGAAAGCATGCGCATTATCGCGATTTACTTGCCATCTGTCCAACTCATTATTGTAATCAGTCCAATCAATTTTACTAATGGCTTGAATCCTGGTTTAATACGGCCTGCAATCATCAAATGGCTGGGTCATGACAGATCAAATACCTGAGTTTCCGGTATTTGAAAGAGCACTGGGATAAGAAGGAGGAGATTGAAGGATGGAGATGTCTCAACTGCGTACTTTTCGAGCCGTCGCGGAGACGCTCAACTTCACGCGCGCGGCTGAACGATTACATTTAACGCAATCGGCGGTCAGCCATCAGATCAAATCTCTTGAGGAAGAGCTTGGCGAGCCGCTCTTTATTCGCGCCAAACGAGGAGTGAAGTTATCACAGGCGGGCAAAATCGCGCTTGAATATGTCCAGCGGATCCTGGACGATGCGGAGGCGTTACGTGAAAGGATTTCAGGGAGAGAGCAGTCACCGGTTGGGCGCGTCCGTGTCGCCGCGGCGACCCAGGCTTTTGTCCATCTCTTCGCCCCGCTCTTTGAATCGTTTATGGATACTCATCATGGGATCGATCTCACGTTTCGGACCACGGTCAGTACTGAGCAGACGGTCGCAGACATTCTGAACGGAGCCGCCGATGTAGGATTTGCCTCGCTCGCAGTCTATTCGCCGAATCTACAAGTGACAAAATTGTTCGAGGACGAACTTCTCCTGGTGGTAAGTAAGGATCACAAGCTGGCCAAAAAACGCGTGGCGACAGTCGCAGAGATCCAACAGGAAAAACTGATCTTATTCGAACGTGGAGCCTCGATTCGCCGAGCGACGGATCATTTTTTCGATCAGATCGGTGTGCGGCCCGACCTGGCGCTCGAATCGAATGACACTTACTTTATCAAACGAATGGTCGAACGCGGTCTCGGCGCGTCGTTACTGCCCACCTGGTCGGTGCGGGACGAGGTCCAGGCCGGCAGACTCGCGCAACTTCAAATCAGTGGTTATCGCCTGCGCCGATCGGTCTCCCTGGTTTCGCTTGGGCGGTTCCAGGCCTCGCCGACACGGGCGTTTATCGATTATATTTTGCGTCACAAGGCCAAGTTGCAAGCGATGGCTGAGGGAGAGAAAATCTCGAAATCGGCTTAACTGGAACAGCTTATACAAGTAAAATGAAAAGAGAGTGTGAAAGGCGCGCCGGAGGCTCAGGAGGCGAAACTCCTTTTTGCAGTCTCTCTTCATCGATCCATATGGAGAGGATGCCGTGATACCGGAACTGCGTAAGCGATTCAATCACAACTTTACTGAAGACAAATACCGGCAGTTTCTGCAATCGCTCGAACTGGCTGTCGGCACAAAGATCGATTTTCGGCCCTGCGAAACACCCATCTTTCTGCCGGATAAATTGCTGAGCGAGATGCAGCAGGCGGCGCAAGAGATTATCGCTCAACTCCGTACACCCGAGTATCTGGCCTCATCGGAGAGAGCCATTCCCGTTGACTTTCGCGCCCCCCACGAAGGGCGGCATCCGCATTTCGTTCAGGTCGATTTCGCCGTGACAAAAGATGCGAACGGCGCGCTCACGCCAAAATTGATTGAACTTCAGGGGTGCGCTTCGCTTTACGCCTTTCAATACCTCTTGCCACATAGTTATCAACAAATCTACGGCCTGAGCGATCTGACGTATCTGCTCAATGGTTTGACCGATGAAGCCTATGTCGATCTGTTGCGTCAAGTGATTCTTAACGGGCATGCGCCGGAAGAGGTGATTCTGATGGAGATCGATCCAATGCATCAGAAGACAAGGCCCGATTTTGTGATTAACGAAAAGTTGTTGGGAGTGCCGACTGTGGCGGTGACCAGTGTGATCAAACGGGGCAGAAAATTATTCTACCAGCGCGATGGCCAAGAGCATGAAATCCGGCGAATTTATAATCGCGTGATCATTGATGAGTTTGTTAAGAAAGATGTCCGAATCAATTTCGATTTTCGCGACGAACTGGATGTTGAGTGGGCCGGACATCCCAATTGGTACTTTAGAATCAGTAAATTCTCGCTGCCGTTTCTCAGTCATCCGGCAGTCCCGCGCGCGTGGTTTCTCGATCAGTTGGCCGATTATCCCGCAGACCTCGAAAATTTTGTGCTCAAACCTTTGTTCTCGTTTGCCGGTAGCGGCGTGAAGATCGATATCACGCGGCAAGACCTGGACCTGGTGCCGGCGAACCAACGCGCTGATTATTTATTACAGGAGAAGGTCGTCTATGAACCGGTGATTGAGACTCTCGATGATCCGAGCAAGGTCGAGGTGCGAGTCATGTTCCTCTGGCCCGAAGACCGGGATGAACCAATCGCGGTGACGACTCTGACGCGCGTGAGCAAGGGGGCGATGATGGGCGTTGATTTCAATAAGAACAGAAACTGGGTTGGCTCTTCGTGCAGTTTCTTTTACGGAAATCGAGAGGCCTTGCCCAGATAGTTGGCCTCCGCATCTTGATTAACGTAGCGCTGGCGAAATCGCGCGTAAAGCCGGCGCAGGTTCTCGCGCGGGTTCAAATAAAAATCCGCCTGGTTGAGATCGATCCAGCTCAGGTCCTGGTCGGCATCGCCCCGTTTAATGCCGGCGAATGATTTGATCTCGGCGAGCGCGGGTTTGCCGACATAACTGGCGCGCCACAAGCCGAAGTATCGTTCATGAACGGCCTCATCCAATGGCGGATTGTGATAGAGCAAAGGAGAGTAATCGGCAAAGCACCAGACCATCGCGCCCAAGAAACCAAACCGGTGCAGAGCGGTCAATGCCCGATGCATAAAGGTCGCCGCATCCTCAGCGTCGAGCAAGGGCACAGGACTTCTGGTTGCCAGCGCTTGTGCGTATGCGTCGAAGCGTGAGATCGCCGGCGCACCGAACTCTTCAAAAAGAACCTCTTTTCCTCCAAGCCATCGTGTGATGAGGCCGAGAAAGACCAGCAGCATTTCGTCGGTTGGGCTCTCGGCCCAGTCAGCATAGAGCGGATATCCATGCATGCAGAGGAAGTCGCAGACGCGCGCCGCTTCGGCAGGCCCTAGCCGCCGGTCCTCTTCGAGGTCTTCCATGTGCAGCCCGATTGTGATCGGGTGCGCAGAATCGATCGACCTGATTGCGCCCGCCATTGTTTCGAGCCAGGCGATTGCCGCGTCGCGTGACGGAGGAATCACACAGTTTGAATTCTCGTTGCCCAGATCCCAGGCCCAGAGCGCTGGGTGATCCTTGAGCGCCGTTGCCACCTCACGGGCCAGCAACGCTTGAGCTTTGATGATGCTCAGATCGCTGTACCAGTTCTTGAGCTTGGTGCTGTGAACTTTGCCGCCGGAAATTACGCGGAATCGCGCCACCTCTTTCTTCTTATCCACTGCCCACCGCGGAATCCAATTGACGCCGCTCATATGGCCGGTGAAGAGCGTGATGATGAGCTTCAATTCATGGCGCGCCGCAGCATTAGCGACCCGCACCAGCCGCGCGAGAGATTCTTGCGAGATGTGGTCGGGCGCGGGTTGAAAATCTTCCCACAACAAAAAGATCCGCGCCGAATCAAATCCGCTCTCCCGGATGCGCAGAAAATCCATGTCTACTTCCTGCGGATCAAAACGCTGCCACCAATACATCGCGCTCATCGCCGGCCAGTAATTAATTCCGAGCCGAAATTGCTGATCTTCCACTTTCAATTGGTCCATCCAAAATCTTCCTGCAATTGCATCATCTCGTCACCGCTTTTTGCGAATGATGGATTGAAAATTTACCTGAGTCTTCACGCTCTCTGGACGTGAGATCTCTTGATAAACCTTGATGTATTTCTCAACCATGCGCTGGCGACTCAAGTTTTCTCGAACGTAGCGACTGGTGTGCGTTCGGTCGATCTCTCCAATCAGTTCGACGGCGGCGACTGCTTCATCGATGTGATCGACGATGAAACCGGTCTCGAAGTGCTTGACGATCTCGGGCATCGAGCCGAGCCAGCGGGCGATGACCGGAGTCCCGCAAGCCATCGCCTCGATCACGCTCAGGCCGAAAGGCTCATGAAAGTTGATGAGGTGTAATAATGCCTCAGCGCGTCCCAGCACTTCATTGCGCTGCTCGGGACCGATAGAGCCGATATATCTTACTCGATCGTTATCGATCCAGGGCTCGACCTCACGCCGAAAATATTGTTCGTCCTGAATAATTCCGGCAATGACCAGTTTGCGCCCCGCTCGCCGCGCGACTTCAATGGCCTCGGCGGCGCCTTTATCAGGATGAATGCGGCCAAAGAAGAGCAGGTACTCGCCTCGCTCTCGCCGTAACGTAAACTCTTCGGGGGGAATTCCGTGATGGATAGTGGCAATGTAGTCGAGTTTCGGATGCCGGTCGCTGTCACTGATTGAGACGTAATGACTTCTGCCATTATATTTCTCATAGACCGGGACGATGCGCTCCGATGAAAAACCATGAATCGTTGTGAGGATTGGGGTTCGAACCAGCCGGCTGTAACTCAACGGGAGAAAATCGAAATGGTTATGAATCAAATCGAACTCACCGGCGCGCTCAAAACAGGCCGCAATGTGCAAACACTCCCAGACCTTTGGGTCTATCTCGGGGTTTTCCGAATAGGGATGCGGACAAACGGCGGCCAACCGTGCCTGCGTGATCGAATCGGCCGTGGCAAAGAGCGTCACGTCGATTCCACGTTCAACCAGTCCTTCGGTCAACAACGACACGACGCGTTCCCACGGGCCATAATCACGCGGAGGCACACGCCAAGAGATTGGTGCAAGCATTGCAACCCGCATATTACACACTCACCCTTAAATCCGACCTAGAGTTTCATGGTTTGATCTCATTTGTGTTACAAACTTATAGCGGTATATGGATAAATCCTCCAGCTTTTATACGCAAATATAATACCAATATCAAAATAGAAGCTGACGGCAGGGCAACGTGACGGCCTGGTAAGGCAATCAAAAAGCATTCGCACGAACCGTGCTCTCTTGGCTAAAGATGCTATATCCTATGCTTTACTAAGATATTTGGCATTGATGTTGCGTGGCGCACGGATGGAGGGAGAAACAATGACTAATAATGAAAAGATCAAGCTGCGTGATGCCTCACTCATTGCCGATGCAAGCAAAAGGACCAAGTCAAAACAACTGGCCGCTTTGCTCAATGCGCATCGCCATGAACGACATATTATTGTCTTACAAAGCTTTCCTGACCCCGATGCCATCTCTTCGGCCTTTTCTCACCAGATGATTGCCGTATGCTTCGACATCGAATGCGATATTGCTTATGACGGCGTAGTCAGCCATCTCGAAAACATTGCGATGGTCGAATTGTTGGACATCCCGCTCGTGCGGATTCAAGATCGTGATGATCTCAGCCGTTACAAGGGGAGCATCTTTATCGACAACCAGGGAACCACTTCCGGTCTGACAGAGCGTTTGCAAAAACTTGGCGTTCCGGTACTGGCGATCGTCGATCATCATGAACCTCAGGGGATGATCGAAGCGCCGTTCACCGATATCCGCACCTGCACCAATGCGACGGCAACCATCTACACGGAATATTTAGAGGAAGGGCTCCTTCAGTTGGAGCATTCCAATCAGGACCACGAACGATTGGCGACGGCCTTAATGCACGGGATTAGAAGCGAGACCGGCGGATTGGTTCGGGCGGAGCGAGATGATTTTTTAGCCACTGCCTATCTGGCCAAATATGTGGATCAAGATTCGCTGGCCAACATCCTTTCCAATCAGCGATCACGTAACACGATGGATGTCATCCAGGAAGCGCTTGCCGCGCGGGTCCTGTGCGACAGCTACAGTATTGCAGGCGTCGGATACCTGCGGTACGACGACCGCGACGCAATTCCACAGGCGGCGGATTTTCTGCTGACGGAAGAAAATGTTCATACGGCGATCGTCTATGGCATCATCTCGAAGGATGGAGAGCGCGAATTGATCGTCGGCAGCCTGCGCACCCGCAAGACAACGCTCAACCCGGATACATTCCTTAAAGAAGCGCTCGGCGGAGCCACGCCGGGACATTTCTACGGGGGTGGCAGACGCGAGGCCGGTGGTTTCGAGATTCCCATCGGATTTCTGACCGGCAAATACGAAGACGAATTTATGCGTTGGAAGTGGCGGCTCTACGATGAGCAGATCAAACGTAAACTCTGGGCCAAGCTGGGCGTAGAAACGATCCGGCAAATGACCAATGAGTGAAATTGTGTACGGGAAGTTTAATTCTCGGTCAGTGTCTGAGTGCGACGGCGAGATTATTGATGTGATATCCGGCTGCCGTCCAGATCGTATTCAGCGCCGTATCGAGTTCTAAGCGATCAGCTTGTCCCACTCTGTTGATCGCCGGCTTAATGTCGTACTTTTTCATGAGGGTCGCTCCTGGCTCGGTCGAGATGGATAGGATGCCTTTCGACTGGATGATGCTCCAGGCTTTGCCCGCATCGGTGTACGCTTCCATCGCTCGCACGATGTCATTCCTGAAACTGCTATCCTGCAGGTCCACCAATGCGTCTTCAACTACTGACCTGACCTCGATGAGCAGGCTTCCATATTGGCCGTAAGGCAATCTGATCTGGGCGGCTTCGGCCAACTTGCGCAGAGCGCCGTAAGCCTTGCGTGCGGCCGGCAGGGTTGGATCCGCAGCAACCGAAGGAGCATTTGTTGGCGCCTCCTCACTCGTTTTGGCCTCTGTTGGTTCGGAGGTGAAGACGATGCTGGCAACTTCACTCAGCTTGAGGGTGATTCGTCCTCTCTCAATCTCGATCTGGACCGTCTCCGTATCGGCCCGCAAGAAAGTGCCTCTGACCTGGTCACCTTGAGTCAAATTAACGACGACAGGGCGCTTGGTCGTTGAAGGGACGGTTCTTGGCGATGAAGGTCTGGATGTGGGGCGCTGTTTTTTTTGTCCGGCTGCAATTCCCGGAACAATTAGAATGGTTAAAATTACAATTGCCGCACTTCTCACTCGATTCATCGATCAATGCCTTTCAAATTTCAGGGGCAGAGGGTTGAGCCGTCTTGCAAAATATTTGTCCTAATTCTGTATCTCATTTCTTCTCAATTCTGTAAAGATGCGTTCTCGTTCGGAGGTAGAACGCGCGGCCGGCAATCGCGGGCGACGCCAGGAATCCGTCATCGAGATGATTTTCCGCCAACAGCTCAAACGTTCTTCCGGGCTTGATCACAGTGGTCATTCCATCTTCGCTGAAGAACCAGATCCGCCCATCCGCATAAACAGGCGAAGCCGAGTATTCACCTCCGATGCGCTTTTGCCAGACCAACTCTCCGCTCTTCGCTTCGATACAACTCGCGATTCCGGCGTCACTGACCATATAGATCAAATCGTCGATGAGAAGGATCGAGGGCTTGTTTGAGACGCTGCGTTTGACCTTCCAGGCGATGTGGGTGTCTGTGATCAACCCCTTGCCACCGGTGCGGACGGCAAATAACTGACCGTTTGAGAATCCGGTCGGAAAGAAGATCAGATCGTGACCGATCACGGGCCGCGTGCTCGCCGAATGCTGCCCGCGTTCTTCGACTCTCCACAACTCCTGGCCGGTGAGAGGATTGTATGAATAGGCGGCCTTTGCCCCAAGGCTGATCAGTTCCCATTTTCCATTGATTGATGTGACCTGTGGCGTCGAGAACGCCTTGCGCAGGTCTCCTTCCGCTGCCGGCTTCCCGTTTTTGTCCAGGTCTTGAAAG
>Ga0081539_10000895_pt1 | contig 56919 bp, 57 predicted proteins | sample TabmetS4T2R2_FD_71023 | JGI IMG/M metagenome (GOLD analysis project Ga0081539, IMG submission 71023) | Tabebuia heterophylla rhizosphere microbial communities from the University of Puerto Rico - S4T2R2 | ecosystem: Host-associated > Plants > Roots > Rhizosphere ...
CCCCGGGGCCCCAGGGTAACCGCCCCCCAAACCCCCCCCCCAGCTTGATCGTTCGCCCGATACCCGTACGACCCGCGGGCAGGGGTACGGATATGGGGCGAACGATCAAGCCGCACTACGGCGGGCGGCCGCCAGGATCTCCAGGATCTCCCGACGCACCGCGTCAGGTTCGCGGTAAAGCCGACGGTGGGTGAACCGGACCACCTGGATGCCGAGGCTGAACAGGCGGCCATCCCGCCGCAGGTCCGCTTCGCGCTGCTCGGGTGCTCCGTGCGAGGCCGCACCGTCCAGCTCGAAGTTGACTCGTTCCTCCGGCGCCCAGACGTCGAGGTAGAACGTCCGCCCGCCGAGGCACACCTTGACCTGGCGCTCGAAGGGCGGCATGCCCGGACCGGTGAACACGTGGTCGTGACCCCAGATTTCCAAGGGGCTGTGGCAACCACTGGCGAGCCGGTCCACCAGACCGCGCATCGCCGCTCGGCCGGTGAGCCTGGGCACGCCGTCCAGCGCCGCCCGGAGTCGATCGGGCGTGGTCCGCCGATCGCTGACCGCCGTGATCAATGGCGCGGGTCGCTGCTCCGGTGGCAGGAGCGGCCACGCGTCCACGAGCGTGGTTTCCAGGCGAGTGACCGGCAAGCCTCCCCGGATGACCACATACGGCGAGTCGATCAGCAATCCTCGCCGCTGATGTACGACGACCGGCGGGCAGGAACGCAGGTGCACGCGGGCGGGGACACTGAGGTGGACGGGCTCGTCCCGCTCAGCCGTACGCACTCCCCACACAGCCAGGGCGGTCGTGTGGCTGAGTGCCCCGCGTCCGTCGGCATAGCGCACAGCGGCACGCTGGAGCACGACCGGGACGTGAGCCTGGGCCGGGTCCACGTATACGCCCGGCAGGGCCCGGCGAACGTGCCCGGCACGGCACGCGTGGTCCAACACCCACGGCGGCACCACCTGGCACGCTTCGTCGCGCCTCACCACGCCGCCGTGGTGGTCGAACAGGGTTCGCAGCTCATCGTTCATGCGGTGACCGTCGCCGATCCGACCAACGCCGGCAACGCACGACGACCGAGCTGTGGATGACTGCTACGGCTGTGGACAAGGCCCTGCGCGGCTCACCGGTCCGCTACGATGCCGGGCCTTTGATCGTTCGCCCGAAATCAGCAACGCGCCCGGCGTGTCGTACGGATATCGGGCGAAGGATCAACCGTGGGTCAGTGGCCGCGGAAGGCTTCCTCGAGCCACCACGAGGGTTCGGTCGAGACGACCTTGGCGTCTACCACCAGTGGGGTCGTGCGTGGGCCGGCCAGCCACTCTCGGACGCCAGCCAGGTCGTCCGCGGTGCGGACCGTCAGGCCCGCGCAGCCGAAGCCGCGCGCGGTCGCGGCCAGATCCGTTTCCGGAAACGTGACCGTGTCCAGCGGGTGGCCCTGCGGGCCGAAGTGGTGGACCTCGGCGCCGTACGCGGCGTCGTCGTAGACGACCACCAGCAGCGGGAGGCCGAGGCGGACCGCCGTGGTCAGCTCGGCGACCGACATCAGGAAGCCGCCGTCGCCCACCGCCGCCACGGTCAGGCGGTCGGGGCGGGCCACCGCGGCGCCGAGTGCGGAGGCCAGGCCCAGGCCGATCGACTGGAACGCCTGGGTGAAGCAGAAGCCGGCCGCGTCCGGCACCGTCAGGTACATCGACGGGTAGCCCATGAAGTTGCCCGAGTCGACGACCACGGTCCGCTCGGCGGGGAGCAGGTCGTCCAGCGCGATGGTGAGCGTGCGCGGGTCGATGCGGCCGTCCGCGGTGGTGTCCTGAAACGGGACGTCGCGCCAGCGGCCCTCCGCCGCGATCCTCGCGCGTAGCGCGGGCGTGCGCCAGCCGGCGTGCTGGCCGAGGGCGGCGGCGCAGGCGCGGGCCACCTCGGCCACGTCGCCCGTCACCGGCACGTCGACCTCGCGGTGGCGGCCGAGGGCGGACGGGTCGGTGTCGACCTGGGCGACGGTGGCGCCGGCCGGGATCAGGCGGCCGTGGCGGGTGGTCCACATGTTCAGCGTGCTGCCCCAGGCCACGACGAGGTCGGCGCCGGCGATCAGCTCGGCGGCGAGCGGGGTGGCGAAGCCGCCCGACACGTCGAGGTACCACGGGTCGCCGGCGAACAGGCCGCGGGCGGCGGCGGAGACGGCGAGGAGGGCGCCGCGGCGTTCGGCGAGGGTGGCTATCGCGGTGCGGGCGGCCGGGCCCCGGCGGGCGGCACCCCGGCCGGCTATGAAGACCGGCCACCGCGCCGCGGCGAGAGCGTCCACAAGGGACCCGACGTCCGGCGCGCCCGTCGAAACCGGCGAAATACAAGCCGAAACAGGGCCGGCGTCCAACCCCTGCACGTCCAGCGGCAACCCAAGCACCACCGTCTGGCCGGCCGCGCACGCCCACGCCACATCTGAGTACACAGTGGATGGTGTCACCCGCCGGAAGGCCGCGCCCACCGACGCGGCCAGGGACGGCAGGTCGATGTGGAAGTTGGAGTGTGGGCTGGTCGCCTCCGGCGCCAGGACGACCAGCGGGGTGCGGCTCTTGGCCGCCTCGGCGACGCCGGTCAGCGCGTTGGTGACGCCGGGGCCCTGGTGCACCGAGAGCACGGCGAGGCGGCCGGAGACGCGCGCGTACCCGTCGGCCATGCTCGCCGCGCCGCCCTCGTGCGCCGCGGCGTGGAAGCGGGCGCCGGCGGCGACGAGCGAGTTCGTCACGTGGAAGTTGCCGCTGCCCACCACGCCGAACACGTCCCGCACGCCCGCCTCGGCGAGGGCGCGGCCGACCGCCGCCGCGACCTTCACCGCTCGACGAGGGCGAGCACGCGGCAGGGGCTGCCGGAGCCGTCGACGATCGGCAGCGGCCCGGTCACCAGCACCGCGCCGGTGGGCGGCAGCTGGGCGAGGTTGCGCAGCTGGGTGAGGCCGTACCTGCCGGCGCCCAGCAGGTACGAGTGGCAGGGGAACGGCGGGTCGAACGAGTGTGCCGCGCCCGCGTCGGTGCCGACCGTCTCGACGCCCACGCCGCGCACCGGCGCCTCCTCGGCCAGCCACTTCGCGCAGGCCACCGACATGCCGGGGGTGCGGCCGGTGTTGAGGTACGCCGCGTCGTCGTCGCTGCGGGCGTCCCATCCGGTGCGGACGAGCAGCCACCCGCCGGCCGGGAGGGGTCCGTGCTCCTCCTGCCACGCCTCGATGTCGGCGACCTCCAGCAGCGCGTCGGGGTCGGCGGCGACCCGCGCGGTGAAGTCGAGCACCACCGCCGGCGCGATCAGGTCGCGGGCCGGCACGCGGGAGACGTCGGGCAGGTCGCGGCCGGTCACCCAGTGGATCGGCGCGTCGAAGTGGGTGCCGGTGTGCTCACCGGTCGTGAAGTTGTTCCAGTACCAGGCGGGGCCGGCGTCGTCGTACCGGCTGATCTCGGTGAGCCCGAAGCGGCTGGTCTGCCCGAACTGCTCGGGCAGCGCGATGATCGGGGTCCGCGAGGACAGGGGAGCGGTGAGGTCGACCACCTCGATCGTGCCGGCGTCGAGGGCGGCCGTGAGATCCGCGAGCAGCGTCATGGGTGGACCGTAGAGTCACCCGCCCGCCCGGACAAGTTGTGCACAACTGAATTGCGCGCTACTGTTCGGGGCGTGGACGAGGAGCTGTTGCTGCGACACCAGGTGTGCTTCGCGCTGCACAACGCGGCGCGTGCCGCCAACGCGCTCTACCGTCCGCTGCTCGACCCGCTCGGCCTCACATACCCGCAATATCTTGTCCTGCTGCTGCTCTGGGAGCGCGACGGGCGCACGGTGGGTGAGCTGGGCGCGGCCCTCGACCTCGACAGCGGCACGCTGTCGCCGCTGCTCAAGCGGCTCGAGGGCGCGGGCCTCGTCACCCGTGAGCGGTCCGCCGGCGACGAGCGCGTCGTCGAGGTCCGCCTCACCCCCGGGGGCGTGGCGCTGCGGCGGCGCGCCCGCAAGATACCGGCGAGCCTGGCGGCCGCCACGGGGCTGTCGACGGCCGAGCTGTCCACATTGCACACCACGCTGACCCGGCTGGCCGGGTCTCTGCGCGAAAGCGCGACACCGACGAAGGGATGATGCCGCATGCGCGTGCTCTACACAGCCGAGGCCCTCGCGACGGGTGATGGGCGCAGCGGGCACGTCCGCGCCTCCGACGGGCTCTTCGAGTCCGACCTCGCCGTGCCCAAGGCGATGGGCGGTCCCGGCGGGGCGACAAACCCGGAGCAGCTGTTCGCGGCCGGCTACGCGGCCTGCTTCCACTCCGCGCTCAAGGGCGTCGCCAAGCGGGCCAAGGTGGACACCACCGGCTCGGCGGTGACCGCCCGCGTGGGCATCGGCCCCAACGACGCCGGCGGCTTCGGCCTCGCGGTCACGCTCGAGGTGTCGCTGCCCGGCGTGGCGCGCGAGCTCGCCGAAGACCTCGTCGGCAAGGCGCACCAGGTCTGCCCGTACTCCAACGCCACCCGTGGCAACGTCGACGTCGACCTGGTCGTGGCCGAGTGAAGGCTCGCGAGATCCACCTCGCCTCCCGCCCGCGCGGCTGGCCGGTGGCGGAAAACTTCAGGCTCGTCGAGGTGCCCGTGCCGCCGCTCGAGCCCGGCCAGGTGCTGGTGCGAAACCAGGTGCTCTCCGTCGATCCCTACATGCGCGGCCGGATGGACGACGTCAAGTCCTACATGCCGCCCTTCCAGCTCGACGCCCCGCTGGAGGGCGCCGCGGTCGGCGAGGTGGTCGCCTCCGAGTCGCCCGACCGCGCGGTCGGCGACACCGTGGTGCACAACTCCGGCTGGCGCGACCTCGCCGTCCTGCCCGCCGCCCGCACCCGCGTGCTCGACACGTCGCTCGCGCCGGCCACCGCCTACCTGGGGCCGCTGGGCGGGCCGGGGCTGACGGCGTACGTGGGGCTGGTCGAGATCGCGCCGATGAAGGAGGGCGAGACGGTCTTCGTCTCCGGCGCGGCCGGCGCGGTCGGCAGCCTCGCCGGCCAGATCGCCAAGCTGCGCGGCGCCGCCCGCGTCGTCGGCAGCGCCGGCTCACCGTCCAAGGTGGAGTATGTGCGCGGGCTCGGCTTCGACGCCGCCTTCGACTACCACGACGGCCCGGTGCGCCAGCGCCTGCGCGAGGCCGCACCCGAGGGCATCGACGTCTACTTCGACAACGTGGGCGGCGAGCACCTCGAGGCCGCGATCAGCGCGCTGCACACCCACGGGCGGGTTGCGCTGTGCGGGGCGATCGCCCAGTACAACGCGACCGAGCCCACCCCCGCGCCACGCAACCTCACGCTCGCGATCGGCAAGCAGCTGACCCTGCGCGGCTTCATCGTCACGTCGTACGGCCACCTGGCGCCCGCCTTCCACGCCGACATGGCGCGATGGCTGCGCGAGGGCCGCGTCCGCTACGACGAGACCTTTGTGGACGGTCTGGAAAACACGCCGGACGCCTTCCTCGGCCTCCTCCGCGGCACCAACCTGGGCAAGATGCTCGTCCGCCTCTAGGGCCTGTCTCCAGGAGACAAGGCCCTAAACCCAATTCCAGAAACAGATCCGAGCTACCGCGACGTCCGTCGTGGTCCCGACCGTCGCGCGGGGCCCCCGGGGAAACGTGGAGCGAAGCGGAGCGTCTTTTTGGGGTGCATTTCCCGCGGCCTCGCCCGTCCGCTGTTGGTCGCGGTCAGCCGAGCCCGCAGGCGTTGCCGTTGACGGCGCAGGCGGTGGGGTCGATGTCCTGGCCCCACCGCTCGAACTGCACCCGCAGCGCGAGCTTGCCCCGCGCGCCCACCGGGGAACGCCCGGTGAAGACGTAGGCCTCGCCCAGGCGGGTCAGCTCGGGCGGCGGAGCGCCGTCGACCCAGAACGTGTTGAGGCGCCCGACGCCGCGCGGAAACTGGAGCCGCACCGTCCAGTCGCGGCCGTTGGCGGACGTGTTGGTGACCAGCACCTCGCCGATGAAGCCGCCCTGGTACGAGTCGACGACCGAGTAGCGTCCGGTCACCGGCGGCGGGGGCGGGGGAGCGGGCGGCGTGGTGCGGGGCTTGGCCGTGGTGCGCTTGGGCGGCGTCGGGGAGAGCGGCGGGATGGTGGCCGCCGGCGCCGTGGGTGACGGGGTGCGGGTCGGGGTGGCGACGCCCGGCGTGTAGTCGGCGACCGGCGGGGTCCACGCGTAGTCGATGGAGGCGCGGGGCGCGGGGCCGGCGCCCGAGCTGCGGGTGACCGCGACCGCCGCGATGATGACCAGCGCCACGGAGACGCCGAGCGCGGTCGGCGCCCAGAGCAGCAGCACCTCGGACGCGGTGGGACGGCGGAAACGCCAGCCGCCGGAGGTCGCCGCGCGGCGGCGGCCGGGTGCGCCGGCTGGGCTCGCGGAGCGAGGGCCAGGGTGATCCGGGCGGCTGCGCACTCACTCTCCTTGCGGGGGCGGCACGGCGGGGGTCGCCCGAGTGGGGGCCGGGCGGGTGTTCCGGCGGTGCCGCCGGCGCGCCACAGCGTATCCCGATCACCCCGCGACCGGGAATCCCCTCGGTTGACATGATTCATGGACGTCGATACGCTCGGGACCTGGAAAGCGTTTTCCTGTCCTCCGGGCTACCGCTTCGCCGCGCCCCGCCGGTGCCGCTCTGCCACGCCGCCGGCCGCACCGCGGCGCACCGTCCCACGGGAGGTTCCTCATGTCGCTCGACCGCACCGACCACACCGGACGCCCGCGCTCGCGCCGCTGGCGCGGACCGGCGATCGGCGCCGCCGCGCTGGCACTCGCCGCGGCCGGCGCCCTCGTCGCGATGCCGGAAGCGTCCGCCGCCACGTTCAACATGCAGGGCTGGGCCACGCAGGGCGGCGGGACGAGCGGTGGCGGCAGCGCCTCGCCGGTGACCGTCACCACCGCGTCCGCCCTGATCAGCAACATGCAGGCCAGCGGCTCCCGGGTGATCCGGGTGTCCGGCACGATCTCGATCAGCGGCATGCAGAAGGTGGCGGCCAACAAGACCATCATCGGCGTGGGCAGCGGCGCCACCATCACCGGCGGCGGGCTCAACGTGGCCAGCGTCAGCAACGTCATCATCCGAAACATCAACTTCCGTAACTGGAGCGACGACGCGATCAACGTCCAGTACTCGACCCGGGTCTGGATCGACCACAACGCCTTCAGCAACGGGTACGACGGCGCGGTCGACATCAAGCGCGCGTCCGACTACGTAACGGTCTCGTGGAACCGCTTCTTCAGCCACGACAAGACCGCGCTGCTCGGCCACTCCGACAGCAACGGTGGCGAAGACCGGGGCCACCTGCGCGTGACGTACAACAACAACTACTTCGACGGCAGCAACCAGCGCCACCCGCGGGTCCGCTTCGGCAACCCGGTGCACGTGTTCAACAACTACTACCGCAACGTCGGCGGCTACGGCGTCGCCTCCACCTGCGAGGCCGGCGTCCTCGTCGAGGGCAACTACTTCGAGAACGTCTCGGACCCGTTCCACCGCGGTGAGGGCAGCTCGCCGGCCGGCTCGCTGGTCGCGCGCAACAACTACTTCGTCAACTCGGGCTCGGGCTCGCAGGGCGGCAGCGTCGCCGGCATCCCGTACTCGTACCAGATGGACAGCGCGAGCAGCGTCAAGGCGTCGGTGCAGAGCGGCGCCGGCACCGGCAAGATCTGACCCAGATCTTGCCCTGGCGGGCGGCGGGCCGGTGGGGCCCGCCGCCCGCTTCTCAGCAGGCGACGTCGGGGTCGAGGCGGGCGAGGATGGCCGCGCTGATCTCGTCGAGCTGGGCGACCTGCTCCGGGGTGAGCGCGTCGAAGACCGTCGACCGCACCTTCTCCACGTGGCCGGGCGCGGTCTCCACCACCTTCTGGTATCCCTCGTCGGTCAGCACCGCCACGTAGCCGCGGCCGTCTTCGGGCGTGCGCTCGCGGCGCACCCATCCGCGCTCCTCCAGGCGCCCGACGAGGTGGGACAGGCGCGACTGCGAGCCGTTGGCGAGCGCGGCCAGCTCGCTCATCCGCACCGAACGGTTGGGCGACTCGGAGAGCATCGCCATCACCCAGTAGCCGAAATGCGTGATGTGCGCATCTTGCTGGAGCTGGGTGTCGAGCGTGCCGGGCAGCTGCATCATCACGGCCGCGAACCGCCGCCAGGCACGCTGCTGCTCGGCCGTCAGCCAGCGTGTCTCCTCCACGATCGGATTTTACCGGCGCGCCCGCGGTGGCCCGCACGGCCCGGACGCGGCGCGCCGGTGCCGAGCGCGGGGTGCCGACGCGTATCGAGGTCTATCGTTAGCGAATGGATGCGCGTAACCGCCCACCATTCCGCGCCGACCACGTCGGTAGCCTGTTGCGACCCGCCGCGCTGCTCCGCGCGCGGGAGGACCGTGCCGCCGGCCGCATCACCGCCGGCGAGCTCCAGGCGGTCGAGGACGGCGCGATCACCGACGTCGTCCGCATGCAGGAGGAGGTCGGCCTGCGCTCGGCCACCGATGGCGAGTTTCGCCGGACCTCCTGGCACATGGACTTCATCTACCAGCTCGGCGGCATCGACCCGGCCGACGAGAAGCTCACCGTGCGGTTCTTCAACGACGAGGGGACGCTGGAGTTCAGCTCGGCGGCCCTGCGCGTGCACGACCGCGTGTCGCTCGCCAAGCCGATCTTCACGGACGCCTTCACCTACCTCCAGTCGCAGGTCAAGACCAACGTCCCCAAGCTCACCATCCCGTCGCCCAGCATGGTCCACTACCGTGGCGGCCGCGCGGCGATCGACACCGCGGTCTACCCCGACCTCGACCAGTTCTGGGACGACCTGTCCTCGGCGTACGCCGAGGAGGTGCGCCAGCTCGGGCTGCTCGGGTGCACCTACCTCCAGCTCGACGACACGAGCCTCGCCTACCTCAACGACCCCCGCCAGCGCGAGCTCGTCGCGGCACACGGCGGCGACCCGATGCACCAGCACGAGCGGTACATCCGGCAGATCAACGCCGCGCTCGCCGGCCGCCCCGCCGGGATGGCCGTGACCACCCACATGTGCCGGGGCAACTTCCGCTCGTCGTGGGCGGCCGAGGGCGGCTACGACTTCGTCGCCGAGGCCCTCTTCAACCAGCTCGACGTCGACGGATTCTTCCTGGAGTACGACGACGCCCGCTCCGGTGGCTTCGGCCCGCTGCGCTTCGTGCCGCCCGGCAAGATGATCGTGCTCGGGCTCGTCACCACCAAGCGCGGCGAGCTGGAGAGCAAAGACGACCTCAAGCGCCGCATCGACGAGGCCAGCCGGTACGTGCCGCTGGAGCAGCTGTGCCTGTCACCCCAGTGCGGCTTCTCCTCCACGGTGGAGGGCAACACGCTCACGTACGACGAGCAGGTCGCCAAGCTGCGGCTGGTGGTGGAGACCGCGCAAGAGGTCTGGGGGTGAGCCGTGCGCCGACCTCTTTCCGCCGCGCTGGTGCTCTGCCTGCTGGCCGGCTGCGGCTCCGACCCGCCCGCGTCCACCGGCGACGGCGGGCCTGACAAGGTCAACGTCGGCGTCATCGCGATCCTCGACGTCGCTCCCATCTACCTGGGCAAGGAGAAGGGCTTCTTCGCCAGCCGCGACATCGAGCTGACGCTCACGCCCGCGCAGGGCGGCGCCGCGATCGTGCCCGCGGTGCGGGGCGGCCAGTTCCAGTTCGGCTTCAGCAACGTGGTCTCGCTGCTGCTCGCCCGCTCGCAGGGCCTGCCGCTCAAGGTGGTGAGCAACGGCAACAACTCCACCGGCGTCGACGGCAATGACTTCGGCAGCGTGCTGGTGCGCGCCGACAGTCCCATCCGCACCGCCGCCGACCTGCCCGGCCGCGACATCGCCGTAAACACCCTGCGCAACATCGTCGACACCACCGTCCGCGCCTCGGTACGCAAGGCCGGCGGTGACCCGACCACACTCAAGTTCACCGAGCTGCCGTTTCCGGACATGCCGGCGGCGCTGCGGGCCGGCAGGGTCGACGCGGCGTTCATGGTCGAGCCGTTTCAGTCGGTGGCCCGCGCCCAGGGCGCCCGCTCGGTGGCGTCGAGCTACGTCGACGCCGCGGCCAACCTGACGGTCGCGGTCTACTTCACCTCGGAGGCACTGCTACAGAAGGACCCCGACCTGGTCCGCCGCTTCTCCGAGGCGATGCGCGAGTCGCTGGCCTACGCCGACGCCCACCCGGACGAGGCGAGGCGCGTCATCGGCACCTACACGCAGATCACGACCGACGTGATCGCCCAGGTCACGCTCCCGAAGTGGCCGCCGGAGGTCAACCGCGCCTCGGTGCAGACCCTGGCCGACCTGGCTCTACAGGACGGCCTCCTGCAGTCACCCGCCGACGTGGCCGCCCTGCTCCCGTAGACGCGAGGGGCGGCGCGTGACGCGCCGCCCCTCGCAAACCAGCTCAGCTGGCTGTACAGGTGGGAGTCGGGTTGGTGTTGGTGCCGTTCCAGGTGCCGATGAAGCCGAACGTCGTGCTCGCGCCGGCCCCGAGGTTGCCGTTGTAGGTCATGTTGCGGGCGGTCACGCTGGAGCCGCTCGACGTGACCTGCGCGTTCCAGGCCTGGTTGACGGTCTGTCCGGACGGGAACGTCCAGGTGACCGTCCACCCGGTGATCGCGGAGCTGCCCGCGGTCACGCGCACGTCGCCCTGGAAGCCGCCCTGCCACTGGCCGGTCACCGCGTACGTGACCGCGCAGCTGCGCCCGCCCGGGGGAGGCGTGGTCGGTGCCGTGGTGGGCGGGGTCGTCGGCGGGCGGGTGGTGGGGTTGCTGGTCGTGGGGCCGGTGGTCGGGTTGCCGCCGAACCAGCTCAGCTCCCGCGAGGTCTGCCGGATGCCGTTGGCGCCGTTGAAGATGCGCTGGCCCCACGAGGTCAGCTGGGCGGGGTTGAAGTTGGTGACCATGTCGAGGTACTCGACGCCGCCGCCGTTGCCGCTCCAGCTCCAGCCGATGTACCCGATGCCGTTGGCCTGGGTGTACGACATGATCGTGTCTTCGTCGGGGTTGCCGTCCGAGTGGTTGTGGCCGAACTCGCCGACCACGATCGGCAGGCCCGCCGTGCGGAAGCGGCCCAGGTAGTCCTGGATCTCCGCGGCGGTGTCGTAGACGCCGTACATGTGGACGGAGAAGACGGTGTTGCGCTGCGGGTCGCTGTTGAAGACCGACTGCGCGTTGTCGCGCATGATGAACTGCCAGTCCTGACCCCAGCTCGGCGCGTCCACCATGATCAGGTGCTCGAAGCCGGCGCCGCGCAGCCGGCCGATCGCGTTGGACGTGGCGGTGGGCCAGGTGGCGTTGACGGTCGCGTTGTTGCCCATCGGCTCGTTGCCGATGTTGATGACGATGAAGTTCTCGGTGCCGGCTAGCGCGCTGCGCTGGCTGATCCAGTAGCTGGCCGCCTGGTCGAGCGTGGCCGCCGCGCCCTCCTCGCCGTACCCGGTGGTGTCGTGCGCCTCCAGCACGCAGAGCAGGCGGTTGGTGCGGCACAGGTTGACGATCGTGGGGATGTCGTTGCTCGGGCCCCAGCGCTGGCCGCTGCCGAGCACCACGCGCACGGTGTTGGCGCCGAGCGCCTTGATGTTGGCGAACGAGCTGGTCTGGCCGGTGTACCAGACGTGCGGGTGGCTCACGCCGCGCATCACGACGTTGGTGCCGTTGGCCTCGACGATGCGGCCGCCGCTGACGCGGAGGCCCACGGCGGCGTCGGCCGGCTTGACGAAGAAGAGGACCGACGCGAGCAGGGCGAGGGCCGCCGCGCCGACGATCGCGATTTTGCGTCTCATGGATCACCTCGAAAAGGAGCCCAAAGGGCATCGGACGGGGGCTGTGCCCGAAGCCCCACGCAAAGACCACCCGGCTCCCTGGGTGACGGCATCAGCGTAGATGAATGGACTACTCAAATCAACCGGTTAAGTTGCGGCTGGCGGGAGGTCAGACGGGGTGTGCCGCGCACCCCCCAAAGGTGAGGTGGATATAGTGCAACCGCTGCAAAGGGGGGAGCGGAGGGAGGCTCGGTGTCGCATCAGGGCGCCCAGGCTTCCCGGGTCCTCACGATCCCCAACGCGATCAGCTTCGTGCGGCTGCTCGGCGTGCCGCTGTTCCTATACCTCCTGCTGGGCCCGGAGGCCGACGCGGCCGCCGTCGTCGTCCTCGCCGTGGGTGGCACCACCGACTGGGTCGACGGATACGTGGCCCGCCGCCTGCGCCAGGTCAGCCGCCTCGGCGAGCTGCTCGACCCGGCCGTCGACCGCCTCTACATCCTGGCCACGCTCGTCGCGTTCACGGTGCGCGAGGTGGTGCCGTGGCAGTTCACCGCCGCGCTGCTGGCCCGCGAGCTGGTGCTCGTGGCGAGCCTCGCGGTGCTCCGCCGGTACGGCTACGGCCCGCCGCCCGTGCACTACGTGGGCAAGACGGCCACGTTCATCATCCTGGCCGCGTTCCCGGTGCTGCTGCTCGCGCACGCGTCCGACGGCGCGGCGCCGGTGGCGTTCCCGATCGGGTGGGGGCTGGCCTGGTGGGGGCTGGTCCTCTACTGGGTCGCCGCGGCGCTGTACGTCGTGCAGACCACCCAGCTCGTCCGCGCCCGGGCAGTCCAGCGATGACCGACAACGACAAGAGCCGGACCTTCGCGCCGGACTTCCTCACCGAGCTGTTTCGCAACCCGCTCGACCAGGGGTACACGGACGCCGCCAAGCGCAAGGCCCTCGTCGGCGAGCCGCGCGGCTGGCGGGCGACCGGCGTGCGGGTGGTGAGCGCGCTGACGCTCGCGGCGGTCGGGTTCCTGCTCGTGGTGGCGTACAAGCAGACGATGGCCGACGAGCCCTCCCGCAGCCAGGCGCGGGCCGGCCTCGTCGACCAGATCGAGCAGCGCCAGGACGCCACCGACGACCTCCAGCGCGAGGCCGAGCGGCTGCGCGACGACGTGGCCCGCCAGCGCGACGCGGTGCTCGACGACCGCGACGCGGCCCGGCTGCGCGAGCAGGAGGCGGCCGCCGGGCTGGGCCGGGTGCGCGGCGACGGCGTGGAGGTGCGGCTCGACGACGCGCCCGACGCGGTCGACGCGGTCACCGGCGCCGGCAAGCCCGACCTCGGTCGCGTGCTCGACCGCGACCTCCAGCAGATCGCGAACGCGCTGTGGAGCGCCGGCGCCGAGGCCATCTCGATCAACGACCAGCGCCTCACCGCCACCTCGACCATCCGGGCGGCCGGCTCGGCAATCCTCGTCGACTTCCGGCCGGTCAACCGGCCGTACGTGGTGCGCGCGATCGGTCCGGACGACCTGGACGACTCGTTCAAGGACAGCGACACCGCGCGGCTCTTCCGGGCGCTGGTCGAGGACGAGGGCATGTCCTTCTCGGTACGGCGGGCCGACGACCTCACCCTCCCCGGCGCGTCCGACCCGCACCTGCGCTACGCGACGCCGTCGCCCACCGCCACGCCCACCCCTCGCGCCACGGAAGGCGGAAAATGATCGCGGTACTCGCCCTGGCCGTCGGCGTCGTGCTCGGCGTCCTGCTGGACCCGACCGTGCCGGCGGCGCTCCAGCCGTACCTGCCGATCGCGGTGGTGGCCGCGCTCGACGCCGTGTTCGGGGGCGTGCGCGCCCGGCTCGACGGGATCTTCGACGACAAGCAGTTCGTCATCTCCTTCATCTCGAACGTGCTGGTCGCCGCGCTTATCGTGTACCTGGGCGACCAGCTCGGCGTGGGCGGGCAGCTGTCCACCGGCGTGGTGGTCGTGCTGGGCGTGCGGATCTTCGGCAACGTGGCGGCCATCCGCCGGCGGCTCTTCAAGGCGTGACGACATGACCGACGACCACAAGCCATCCGGCACCGGCTGGCCGGAGCGGGACGAGGAGCCCGACACCGACGCCGGGCAGGAGACCGTGCGCCTGGACCTCCCGGACGAGCCCGGGCAGGAGACCGTGCGCCTTGACGTGCCCGGCGCGCCCGCCACCGCCCAGGAGACCATGCGGCTTCCGGCGAGCCCGCCCGCGCCCCGACCGGACCCCGCTCCCGAGCCGGAGTCCGCGACCGAGGACGCGGCGCCCGTACCCGATGGGGAAGCGGAAGAGGCCGCGGAGGGTGGGCGGCCGGCGGCGGCCAAGCGGCGGATCAGCTCGGCCGGTGTTGTCATCGCGGTGCTCCTGGCGCTGCTCGGTTTCACGCTGGTGGTGCAGGTCAAGGCCAACTCGGCCGACTCCGGGCTGGCCTCCGCGCGCCAGGAGGACCTGGTGCGCATCCTCTCCGACCTGGAGGCGCGGGAGGAGCGGCTGCGCGACGAGATCGCGGACCTCGAAGACAGCCAGCGGCAGCTCACCTCCGGCGCGGAGGGGCGGCAGGCGGCGCTCGACGAGGCCACCCGCCGCGCCGACGAGCTTGGCGTGCTGGCCGGCACGCTGCCGGCGCGCGGCCCGGGGCTGACCGTGCGCTTCCAGGAGGGCGGCGAGCGGCTCAAGGCCTCGGCCGTCCTCGACGCCGTGCAGGAGCTGCGCGGCGCGGGCGCGGAGGCGATGCAGATCACCGGCGCGGACGGCACCGCGGTCCGTATCGTCGCCTCGACCTGGTTTCTCGACTCCGACGGCGGCATCGAGGTCGACGGGCGCAAGCTCTCCGCGCCCTACACGATCACCGTGGTCGGCGAGCCGCGGACCATGGAGACCGCCCTGCAGATTCCCGGTGGGGTGGTGGAGTCGGTGGAGAACGATCACGGTACGGTGACCGTCGAGGAGCAGGACGTGGTCGACGTGTCGGCCCTCCGCGCTCCGACCAGCCTCCAGCACGCGCGTCCCACCTCTTGATGTGAAGGAACGTCTGTGATTCCTGAGGACCTGCGATACACGGCCGAGCACGAGTGGGTGGCCGGTGCGAGTGGCGGGCCGGTGCGGGTGGGCATCACCCACTTCGCCCAGGACGCGCTCGGCGACATCGTCTACGTCCAGCTGCCCGACCCCGGCACGGCGGTGACGTCGGGGGAGGCGTTCGGCGAGGTCGAGTCGACCAAGAGCGTGTCGGAGATCTACGCGCCACTGACGGGCACGGTGGTCGCCCGCAACGACAAGCTGGCCGAGGAGCCGGAGGTCATCAACACCGACCCCTACGGCGAGGGGTGGCTGGTCGAGATCGAGCCGGCCGACCCGGCGGCGGTCGAGGGGCTTTTGACCGCTTCGGCATACCGTGAGCTGACGGCGAGCTGACACCGCGCGGCTTCTGCCCGCGCGTCCGGTTGACCCTGTATTTCGGCGCTGGCTAGGCTCGCCCAGTCGAGCGGGAACCGTGCCCAGCGACGCCCTGACATGCGCTGTTCCCCGCGTTCGCGGGGGTGATCCGATCCGTGAGGTGGTCAGATGACTCGCCCAGACGACGAGTTTCCCCCACTCGACGTCACGTCCACGCTCAACCTGGGCTCGCTCGACGAGGTCCTCGAGGGCCCCGACGCGGACGTGGTGCCGAGCCGCATGTCCGGCTCGCTGCCGCCCGGCATGGCGCTGCTGGTCGTGCGGCGGGGGCCCAACGCGGGCGCGCGCTTCCTGCTCGACCACGACGTGACGACAAGCGGCCGCCACCCCGACAGCGACATCTTCCTCGACGACGTGACGGTCTCCCGGCGCCACGCGGAGTTCCACCGAGACGGCGGCACCTTCACCGTGCGCGACGTGGGCAGCCTCAACGGCACGTATGTCAACCGCGAGCGGGTCGAGGCGGCCACGCTCAGCAATGGCGACGAGGTGCAGATCGGCAAGTTCCGGCTGGTGTTCATCGCCGGGCCGCGCCCGGACGAGGACGGCCGATAAGGAGTGTCGGTTTCGCCCACGCCGGCCGGTTCGCCTTCGCCGCCGGCGTTCATGAGCATCGGCGAGGTCCTGGCTGAGCTGCGGGCGGAGTTTCCCGACACCACCATCTCCAAGCTGCGCTTCCTGGAGGCCGAGGGGCTCGTCGAGCCGCGGCGCACGGCGGCCGGCTACCGCAAGTACAGCTGGGAGGACGTGGCCCGGCTGCGGTTCGTGCTGAGCGCCCAGCGCGACCAGTACCTGCCGCTGCGCGTGATCCGCGAGCAGCTGGCCGCGCGCGACGCCGCTCCCGCGCGCCTCGTGGCGGTGGGCGCCTTCGTCGAAAACGACTCCCGCCTCTCCCGTGACCAGCTGATCGAGCGCTCTGGTCTGGACGAGGCGACCCTCACCGAGGTCGAGCGGCTTGGCCTGCTCGCACCGATCGCCCCCGGCCGCTACGACGCCGACGCGCTCGCCGTCGCCACGGCGGTGGCCGGGCTGGCCGCGTTCGGGCTGGAGCCCCGCCACCTGCGCGCCTACCGGTCGGCGGCCGACCGCGAGGTTGGCCTTTTCGCCCAGCTCGTGGCGCCGCTGGCGCGCCAGAGCGACCCGGGGGCCCGGGCGCGCGCCGACCAGACCGCCGACGACCTGGTGCGCCTCTCACAGCAGTTGCACGCGGCGCTCGTGCGGGTGGGGCTGCGGGAGGCGTTGGGGCGCTGAGCTTTTTGGGGCCCTTGGCCAGGTGTCGTTGACACAAACCGTGGGGGACGGGCCACCGGCGGCCCGTGTACCGTGACGGTGAGGGCGGGAAAGACACAACCACACGGAGGCGGCGGTGCGCGAGCTGAGCGTGGTCGGGGTGCGGGTGGAGCTGCCCAGCAACCAGCCGATCGTGCTGCTCAGGGAGGTCGAGGGCGACCGTTACCTGCCGATCTGGATCGGCGCGGTCGAAGCCACCGCGATCGCGTACGAGCAGCAGGGCGTGAAACCGGCCCGGCCACTCACCCACGACCTGTTGCGCGACATCCTGGCGGCGCTCAAGGCCCCGCTGCGCGCGGTCGAGATCACCGAGCTGAAGGAAAACGTATTCTACGCCGACCTGCTGATCGGCGACGGCCTCCGCGTCTCCGCCCGGCCGAGCGACTCGATCGCGCTGGCGCTCCGCGTCGGCGCCCCGATCCGCTGCGCCGACCAGGTGCTGAGCGAGGCCGGCATCGTCATCCCCGACGAGCAGGAAGACGAGGTGGAGAAGTTCCGGGAGTTCCTGGAGCAGGTCCGCCCGGAGGATTTCGCCGGGTAGCGTCGCCCACAGGCGGCGTGTCGCACCAAACTTTCCCCGGCAACCCTCTACGTGCGCTATAGGGTGAGCCCCGTTGGGAGGTTGCCACATGGATGAGGGTTCCTCCTCTGCCGTGGAGAGCGGCGTAGAGGTCGACACCGTCGGATATCGCGGCGTGACCGCCTGCCACGCGGTCGGGATCAGCTACCGCCAGCTGGACTACTGGGCGCGTACGGCCCTGGTGGTGCCGAGCATCCGGGACGCCTCGGGGTCGGGCACGCAGCGCCTGTACTCGTTCCGCGACCTGGTCGTGCTCAAGGTGGTCAAGCGGCTGCTCGACGCCGGCGTCTCCCTGCAAAACATCCGCAAGGCCATCGAGACCCTCCGCTCCCGCGGCGTCGACGACCTGGCCGGCATCACGCTCATCTCCGACGGCACGACGGTCTACGAGTGCCGCTCGCCGGAAGAGGTCGTCGACCTGCTCCAGGGCGGGCAGGGCGTGTTCGGCATCGCGATCGGCGGCGCCTTCAAGGAGATCCAGGGCTCCCTCTCCCACCTGCCCGCCGAGCCCGCCGCCGGCGCCGCCGCGACCACGGAGGCGCCCGAGGAGGAGGCCGACGACTCCGGCGTGGTGGGCGACGAGCTGGCCGCCCGCCGCGCCCGCCGCCGCGCCGGCTGAGCTGGTCCGCCCCGGATCCGCGTCAGCGGCGGGCCGTCGCTCCCGCCGCAGTGCCATCCCGACGGCCGTCGACCCGTCGCTTGGAGCATGTCAACACCCCAGACGGCCGCCTCGCCCTGAAAGCTCGGTGGATCTGCCCGCCACGGCCCTCGCGGCTTGCCGCGAAGCGGCAAAGAACGAAAGGTGCCTCGAAGGCGCGCGGAGGGGCTTTGACCGCGGAGGTGGCAGCGGAGGCCGGGGATGTCGGCGAGCGCCAGCGAGCCGCCGGTCGGAGCGGTCTCCGGCGGGAGCGGCGGTCCGCCGCTGACGCGGACCCGGGAAACGGGTCTAGGGGACCTTTCGGGGTTGAGGTCAGCGTTTGTCCACAATGTCCTGGTCCGCCAAGCCGGCGCCGACGCGAGCCGGGCGGCCCCCGATGGCGGGCAGTAGCCGCCGCCGTGGGTAACGGGCGTCACGTTCGCGATCTAGAACGGTTATGGCGCTATATCGACCCTAACCGTTCTAGATCCACGCCTACGTCCGGTAGCTGATCACGCTACGTTACCGGCAGTGCGGCGGCACTGCACATCTCGACTACCGCGGTGTACGTCGTGGCCCATGCCGCCGCGGCCCCGTGGCCGCACCCATCCGCCGCTGGCCACGCGCCAACGGATCCCCGCGTGCCCAGGTCCGGGCAGGCCCTTTCGGGGCCGGCGTAGCCGGGCCCCGGGGTGAGATTGCGCAGACTCGCGGGGTGCGGCCGCGGGAGCAGCGGTCGGGACCACGACGGGCATCGCGGTAGCCCAAATCTCCTTGTTCGAAACAGGCCCTAGACGCAGGTGGCGCAGTTGGGCTCGGTGCCGAGCGGGTCGGCGGGCGACACCGGCAGGCTGGCGAGGTCTTGGATCGGCGGCAGGGGAGGGCGGGGTGAGCCGCCGTCTTCGGTGAGGGGCTGGGCGCAGTCGACGAGCTTGCCCGGGCCGTACGCGAGGCAGACGCCGATCACGGCGCCGTTTTGCTCCTCGACGCTCGGGTCGATGGTGCCGGCGAAGGCGGTCTGGCCGGGGGCGTAGTGGCGGAGCCGCGCGTGGAAGACGTAGCCGCGCGGTCCGGGCGCGTCGCGGTCGCGGACGTAGTAGATGAAACCGAAGAGCTCGCCCTCGTCGGCCGGGCCGCAGGGCTCGATCGTGCCGGAGAGCCAGGTGGTGGTGCGGCCCTGGTCGTCTTCGCCGATCCACTGGGCGGCGATCTCTCCGGTGGCGCAGGGCAGCCGCGTGGCCCACGGCGGCGGCTCGGCGTGGGCCGGGGTGGGTGCCAGCACCAGCGCGGCGGTCAGGATGGCGAGCGCACGGCGGATCATCGGTCGTCCTCTCCGGCGGGCGCGGGCGGCTCGGCGGGCTGCCCGGCCCGCATGGCGCCGATCGCGAGGCCGAGCTGGAAGCGGTTTTCGACGCCCAGGCGGTCCATCAGGCCGCGCAGGATGTATGACACGGAACGGGCGCTGATGCGCAGCTCGCGGGCGGCGCTCGCGTCTGTGTGGCCGCGGGCGAGGAGCTCGATGAGCGAGCGTTCGCGGGGGTCGAGCGCGATGTCGTACAAGGTGTGCTCCTGGGGCGGCTGGGCGGTCTCCCAGTGCCGCTCGAAGAGGGCGACAAGGGCGGAGACGACCGGCGGCTGCGCCACCTCCAGGTAGCCCCGGCTGAAGTCGGCGGGCGCGACCGGGAAGAGCGCGACCTTGCGGTCGACGACGATGAGCTTCATCGGGACGGCTGGCGCCTCCCGGTACTCCGGGCGGGGGCTGTCCGGTTTTCCGGGGGGCGGGTCGAGCCACCGGCGGTCGGGCGGCTGCACGCCGAGCACGCGGACGCGCACCCCGTGGTCGACCAGGGTGCGGTCCATGGGGGCGGCCGAGCGGCTCGACTCGGTGTCGAAGCGCGGCTCGGTGTTGATCGCCAGGTGCTCGTGCCGGGCGATCCGCACCAGCTCGGCGAGGCGGTCGCGGGTGGCGGCCCGGCTCGGCAGGTGCCGCAGGTCGTCGCCGAGCGGCAGTGGCTCGTGCGCCTCCCGCGCCCCTGTGCGCACCAACCTGAGCCGGGCCCGGCGGCGGTCCGCGATCACCTCGTCGGGCGGGCGTGGGGCCCAGATCAACCCGCGGCGCGGCGTCGTCGGGCCGGTGCGCGCGGCGCCGGCCGCGGCGAGCTCGTCGAGGGCGGCCTGGACCCGCCGCCGGGACATGCCGAGGCTCCGCTCGAGGTCTGTCGCGGCCGCCGGCCCGAACGTGACCAGCGTGCGATAGACCAGATCCGCGTCCGGCGACAAGCCCCATGGCACCAGCGACGGTGCCGTTGGTGCCGTCGCCAGGGCGTCGCGCGATCGAAGCATCGACACCTCCCCCGTGCGGGGCCGGTGAGCGAGCTTGCGCACGACGCCAGCCAACCCCGTCAGTCGGCCATGCAACCAGGGCGCGTCAAACGCCGGCCACGCCCGTGATGTTTTCGTGACCTGATCTTGCAGTAAACCGCACGGTCGCTACTCGGTCGCGTACTTGTCGATCTCGGCCAGCACGTCGTCGGTGAACGCGAGGTTGTCGAGCGCCGCCACATTGGCTTCCAGCTGGGCCACGCTGCTGGCGCCGATGATGAGGCTCGTCATGCGCGGGTCGCGCAGCGCCCAGGCGAGCGCGAGCTGGGCGAGCGTCTGCCCCCGCCGCCGGGCGATCTCGTCGAGCGCGCGCACCTTGCCCATCGTCTCCTCGGTCAGCGCGCTCTCCTTGAGGAACCCGCCGGTGGCGATCCGCGAGTCGGCCGGGACGCCGCCCAGGTAGCGGTCGGTCAGCAGGCCCTGGGCGAGCGGGCTGAACGCGATGCACCCGGCCCCCGCCTCCTCGAGCGTGCCGAGCAGCCCGTCGCGCTCGATCCACCGGTTGACCATCGAGTAGGACGGCTGGTGGATCAGCAGCGGCGTGCCCAGCTCGCGCAGCGCCGCCGCGGCGGCCGCGGTCTGCTCGGAGTCGTAGTTGGAGATGCCGACGTAGAGCGCCTTGCCGGAGCGCACGATCTGGTCGAGCGCGGCCATCGACTCCTCGACCGGAGTGTCCGGGTCTGGGCGGTGGTGGTAGAAGATGTCGACGTAGTCGAGGCCCATGCGGCGCAGCGACTGGTCGAGCGACGAGATCAGGTACTTGCGGGAGCCCCACTCCCCGTACGGCCCGGGCCACATGTAATAGCCGGCCTTGGAGGAGATGACCAGCTCGTCGCGATATGGCCGGAGATCGCTCGCCAGCACCCGGCCGAAGTTTTCCTCCGCGGCGCCGGCCGGGGGCCCGTAGTTGTTGGCCAGGTCGATGTGGGTCACGCCGAGGTCGAAGGCGCGGCACAGGATCTCCCGCTGGGTGTCGAGCGGGCGGCCACCGCCGAAGTTGTGCCAGAGGCCGAGCGAGATCGCCGGCAGCCGGAGCCCGCTGCGCCCGGCGCGGCGGTAGGTCATGGATTCGTAGCGGTCAACCGCGGCTTCGTAGGTCACGCCGTGACCTTAACCGCACCCTGTGACACGTAGCCGAAACACGGATCCTGGTAAGTTGAGGCTTGCCGGTACCACCCGCGCGGGAGAGACCGTTTCACACGGCGCCGAAGGGGCAAATCCTCCCCGGAACCTCTCAGGCAAAAGGACCGCGAGGGCAGGCGACTCTGGAGTGCGCACTGGCGCGACAGAGGGGGAGGTTGGACAGCCGACCTTCCCAGGAGTCGCCGATGAGTTTCGCCGCCCGCCACATCGGACCTTCCGCCGCCGAGCAGCGCCGCATGCTGGAGGCCGTCGGCTACGGCTCGCTCGACGAGCTGATGGACGCCGCGATCCCCGAGGTCATCCGCTGGCACGACGGCCTCGACCTGCCGCCGGCTGCCACCGAGGAGGAGACGCTCGCCGAGCTGCGCGCGCTCGCCTCCCGCAACACCGTGGCGGTCTCGATGATCGGCCTCGGCTACCACGGCACCCACACGCCGGCCGTCATCCGCCGCAACGTGCTGGAAAACCCCGCCTGGTATACGGCGTACACCCCGTACCAGCCGGAGATCAGCCAGGGCCGCCTGGAGGCGCTGCTCAACTTCCAGACCATGGTCGCCGACCTCACCGGCCTCACCACCGCCAACGCATCCATGCTCGACGAGGCCACCGCCGCGGCCGAGGCGATGACCCTCGCCCGCCGCGCCAGCAAGAGCCCCAGCCAGGTGTACGTGGTGGACGCCGACGCGCTGCCACAGACCATCGACGTGATCCGCACCCGGGCGGAGCCGCTGGGCCTGTCCGTGCTGGTCCTGGACCTCGACGGTGAGCCGCTGCCCGACGAGTTCTTCGGGCTGCACGTGCAGTACCCCGGCGCCTCGGGGGCGGTGCGCGACCACGCCGCGCTGGTCGCCGCGGCGCACGAGGCGGGCGCGCTGGTCACCGTCGCCGCCGACCTGCTCGCCCTCACGCTGCTCCGCCCGCCGGGCGAGATCGGCGCCGACATCGCCGCCGGCACCACGCAGCGCTTCGGTGTACCCATGGGGTTCGGCGGCCCGCACGCCGGCTACCTGGTGGTCCGCGCGGGCCTGGAGCGGATGCTGCCCGGGCGCCTCGTGGGCGTGTCCCGCGACGCCGACGGCGCCCCCGCCTACCGGCTGGCGCTGCAGACCCGCGAGCAGCACATCCGCCGCGAGAAGGCGACCAGCAACATCTGCACCGCCCAGGTGCTGCTCGCCGTGATGGCCAGCATGTACGCGGTCTACCACGGCCCCGAGGGGCTGCGCGCGATCGCCTCCCGGGTGGCCGACCGGGCCGCCACGCTCGCGGCGGGGTTGCGGGCCGGTGGGGTCTCACTCGCCGCGGACGACTTCTTCGACACGGTGACCGCGGTGGTGCCCGGCCGGGCCCGTGACGTCGTCGCGGAGGCGGCCGCGCGGGGCGTCAACCTGCGGCTCGTCTCCGGCGATGCCGTGGGTGTCGCCTGCGACGAGACCACCACTCCCGACCATCTCGCCGCGGTGTGGGCGGCCTTCGGCGTCGACCCGGTCGACCCGGTCACCGCCACGGTGCCGCTGCCGCGCGCGTCGGAGTACCTCACCCACCCGGTCTTCAGCGGCCACCACTCCGAGACCGCCATGCTGCGCTACCTGCGGCGGCTCTCCGACAAGGACTACGCGCTCGACCGCGGCATGATCCCGCTCGGCTCCTGCACGATGAAGCTCAACGCCACCACCGAGATGGAGCCGGTCACCTGGCCGGAGTTCGCCGACGTGCACCCCTTCGCGCCGGCGGGCCAGGCGGCCGGATACACCGCGCTGATCACCCAGCTCGAGGGGTGGCTGGCCGAGATCACCGGGTACGACGCGGTGAGCGTGCAGCCCAACGCCGGCTCCCAGGGCGAGCTGGCCGGGCTGCTGGCCATCCGGGGATACCACCTGTCCCGTGGCGACGCGGGCCGCACCGTGTGCCTCATCCCGTCCAGCGCCCACGGCACCAACGCGGCCAGCGCGGTGATGGCCGGCATGCGCGTGGTCGTGGTGGCCTGCGACGCGGACGGCAACGTCGACCTCGTCGACCTCGACCGCAAGATCGCCGAGCACCGCGACGCGCTGGCGGCGGTCATGGTCACCTACCCCTCGACCCACGGGGTGTACGAGACGGGCATCGCCTCGCTCTGCGCCAAGGTGCACGACGCGGGCGGCCAGGTGTACGTCGACGGGGCCAACCTCAACGCGCTGGTCGGGTTCGCCAAGCCGGGCCAGTTTGGGGAGCTTGCGACCCAAACCGGCGAACTCAGCGGCGCCGATGTGTCGCACCTCAACCTGCACAAGACGTTCTGCATCCCGCACGGCGGCGGCGGCCCCGGCGTCGGCCCGGTGGCGGTCCGTGCGCATCTCGCGCCCTTCATTCCCAACTCTGTGTCGGCAGCCCCCTACGGCTCGGCGGGCATCCTGCCGATCCCGTGGGCGTACCTGCGGATGATGGGCCCGGACGGGCTGGCGCGGGCGACCGGCGTCGCGGTGCTGGCCGCCAACTACGTGGCCGCGCGGCTGCGCGAGCACTTCCCGGTGCTGTACTCGGGCAACAAGGGCCTCGTCGCCCACGAGTGCATCCTCGACCTGCGCCCGCTGACCAAGGCGACCGGCGTGAGCGTCGACGACGTGGCCAAGCGCCTGATCGACTACGGCTTCCACGCGCCGACGATGTCGTTCCCGGTGGCCGGCACGCTGATGGTCGAGCCCACCGAGTCGGAAGACCTGGCCGAGCTCGACAGGTTCTGCGAGGCGATGATCGCCATCCGTTCGGAGATCGACTCGGTCGCCTCGTGGGGCACGGACAACCCGCTCGCCAACGCGCCGCACACGGCGGAGATGGTCACGGCCGACGAGTGGACCCACCCGTACCCGCGCTCGGTGGCCGCGTACCCGGACGGGGTGGACCGGTCCGCGAAGTACTGGCCGCCGGTCCGGCGCATCGACGGAGCGTTCGGCGACCGCAACCTCGTGTGCGCGTGCCCGCCGGTCGACTCCTACGCGTGACGGTATGGCCGCGTGGCGTTACGAGCGGCCGTGCAGACGAGGGACGACGGTGTCCGTCGAGAGCCTCAGCCCGCGAACGTCGGGGGCGAGGCGGGTGGCATGCTCACTCAGATGGAGCGTGCCGGGTCTCAGGCGGCGAGGGCGTGGCGCGCCGGGCCGCGGTGGGGGGCGATGGACCTGCCGTCGGGCAGAAGCTCGCCGGTGTCCTCGAAGACGATGACGCCGTTGCAGAGAAGGCTCCAGCCTTGCTCTGGGAAACACGCGACGACGCGTGCGGCGTCCCGGTCGGTGGCTTCAGCTGAGGGGCAGGACGGTTGGTGCGAACACATCGGGTTCTCCGGGCTGTGGGGGTGCTGTGTCACGGTTCACATGACCAGTGACGCACGCTACCAAGCAGAACGACACCCTTTCGAACAAGTAATGGCACTAACACGGGAGAATCCACCCTTCGGATGAGGCACTTCGGACCGGTCGTACTGGGAACGCTCCCAACTGACGTCAACGTTGTCAGCGGGGCGCAGCCTTCCCGTTACGGCGCGTTCAGAGAGCGTTCTCGCGTCGAGTGGCGGATCGACCACGGCGGCGATCCCTTCCATGTTCTCCAAGAGTTCCTCGACCGACACGGACTCCCCGTGCGGGATCTGCGTCAGATCGGCGACACGCCGCCCCGTCGGGGAGCCGCCGCCGGCGCGTCGATCTTCGTCTCGGCCGCCGCGGGCGCGTTCGCGGCGGGCGCGCCGGCCGGCCGGCCCAGCCCCGCCCCGGCCGTGCCCGACCTCGTCGCGGTGGCCTACGACCCGCACTTCGCGGACATTCCCGCCCAGGACGGACCGTGGCGGCTGGGGGAGTGGCGCCCGAGCTGGACCCGCGCCGCCCACGCCGGCGCCGTGCGGAAGGTGCGGTCGGCGATCTCCCGCGGCGACGTCTACCAGGTCAACGTGGTGGGCCACGCCGCCGCCCCCTACCTGGGTGACCCCCTGCCCGCGTTGCGGCGCCTGGCGGGCCTTCGCGGCGCCCGCTACGCCGGCCTGCTGGCCGGGGCGGGCTGGGCGATCGGCTGCGCGTCGCCCGAGACGCTCGTCGAGGTGTCCGGCGGCCGGCTGGTCACCCGCCCGATCAAGGGCACCCGCCCGGCCACGGCGGCGGGGCGGCGGGAGCTGCTCGCCTCGCCCAAGGAGCGGGCCGAGCACGTGATGATCGTCGACCTCGAACGCAACGACCTGGCCCGGGTCGCCCGCACCGGCTCGGTGCGCGTCGACGAGCTGTACGCGATCCGCCGCTGGTGCGACCTCTGGCAGGCCGAGTCGGCGGTCTCCGCCGAGCCCGCCGCCGGGCTGGACCTCGCCGACCTGCTGCGCGCGATGTGCCCGGGCGGCTCGGTCACCGGCGCCCCCAAGCTCGCCGCGCTCGCCGAGATCGCCGCCCTGGAGCCGGTCGGCCGCGGGCCGAGCATGGGCGCGCTCGGCTGGGTCGGCCACGACCGGATCGACCTCGGCCTGACCATCCGCACCGCCGCCGCCGACGGGGAGCGCCTGCACCTGTGGGCGGGCGGCGGCATCACCTGGGGCAGCGACCCCGACGCCGAGGTAGCGGAGGCGGAGGCCAAGGCGGCCCCCCTGCGCGCCGCGCTCCGCGGGGCGGCGTCGGGGTAAGGGACCAGATAGCCTGGCGGCCATGACGATGCGGCCCATCCGGCTGCTGGGCGACGCGGTGCTGCGTACGCCGGCCGAGCCTGTCACCTCCTTCGACGCCGAGCTGCACACCCTTGTCACCGACCTCATGGACACGCTGCTCGGCGCGCCCGGCCGGGCGGGCGTGGCGGCGCCGCAGATCGGTGTGAGCGCGCGCGTTTTCGTCTACGACGCGGACGGCCAGGTGGGCCACGTGGTCAACCCGACCATCGAGCTGTCCGAGGAGCTCCAGGAGGGCGACGAGGGCTGCCTGTCGATCCCCGAGCTGTACTTTCCGACGCCGCGCGCCATGTCCGCCACCGTCCAGGGCTTCGACCAGTACGGCACGCCGCTCACGGTGAGCGGGAGCGGCTTCCTGGCGCGGGCGCTGCAGCACGAGACCGACCACCTCGACGGCAAGCTCTACATCGACACCCTCCGCGGCGACACCCGCCGCCAAGCCTTGCGCGACATCCGCGCCGCCGCCTGGTCCCGCCGCTGATCCCTCCGCCGCCTCCAGAAGATTTGGGCTACCGCGACGCCCGTCGTGGTCCCGACCGTCGCTCCCGCGGCCTCACCCGTCCGCCGCTGGTCACGGTCACCCCTTCAGGGCAGCCCCTCGACCGACGCGATGATCGTTCGCCCGGTAACCGGACGACACGCCGGGAAGAGTGCTGATTTCGGGCGAACGATCACGCGTCCGGAGTCCAGGAAGCCCGATGGGGGCGGCCCGCCCGAGCCGCCCCCATCTGTCCCCCGGTGGGCTGGTTATTCGTGGGCGATCGCGCCGAGCACGTTCAGACGCGCGGCGCGGATCGCGGGCAGGATCGCGGCGACCACTCCTACGATCGCTGCCACGACCACGGCCAGCCCCATCTGGGACCAGGGAAGGACGAGCTCGGTGATGCCGTCGTCCTTGAGGGCGCGGACCACCGCTGCGCCGAGGCCGGTGCCGACCGCGATGCCGAGGATCGCCCCGAACATCGAGATCACCACCGCCTCGACCGTGATCATGCGCATCGTCTGGGCGCGGCGCAGGCCGATGGCGCGGAGCAGGCCCAGCTCGCGGGTCCGCTCCAGCACCGACAGGGCCAGCGTGTTGACGATGCCGAGCACCGCGATCAGGATCGCGAGCGCGAGCAGGATCTGGATCATCCTGAGGATCTGGTCGAAGCCGCTCGTCTGCTGCTCGATGAACTTGCTCCGGTCGGCCACCGACACCTCGGGGCTGTCGGCCAGCAGCTTGTCGACCTGGGGCTCCACCTGCGCCACCGTGGCGCCCTGGCTGAGCTGGATGTACCCCTGCGTCGGCTGCGGGATCGCGAAGTCCTTGGTGGCCTGCACCGGCACGACGAAGCCGCCGTACAGGTCGGACTCCTTGTAGATGCCCGACAGCGTGTAGGTGTGCGTGTCGCCCCGGGACAGCTGCACGGTGAGCCGTGAGCCGACCGACAGCCCCTCGTCCGTCGCGGTCTTGGAGTCGACGAGCATCTGGTCGGGGCCGAGCGTGTCGATGCTGCCTGCGGTCGGCTCGGCCCGGTAGACGTCCTTGAGCGCGCCGATGTCGCTGACCGCGGTGAGGTACTCCTTGTCGCCGTTGACCGTGCCGAGGTCGCCGTAGGTGCCGGTCGCCGCCCGCACCCCCGGGATGGCCTTGACCTCGTCGAGCACCGCCGGGTCGAAGCTCGGCGGGCGCGGCCCGCTCTGCACCCCGGAGATGACGAGGTCGGCGTTGATGGTGTTTTCGGCGAGCTTGGTGATGCTCGACTTGGCCGAGTCGAGCAGCACCGTGACGCCGGTGACCAGCGCGATGCCGACCATCAGCGCGGCCGCCGTGATGGCGGTGCGCCGCGGGTTGCGGCCGGAGTTGAGGCGGCCGAGCTTGCCCGGCACCGACCAGGAGAAGATGCGGCCGAGCAGGCTCACCACCGGCTTGCTGATCAGCGGGGTGAGCAGCGCCACCCCGATGAACGTGACCAGCACGCCGCCCAGGATCGTCCACAGTGTCCCGTCGCCGGCATTGCCGCTGAGGCCGAGCGCCAGCAGCGCGCCGCCGCCGGCGCCGACGACCGCGCCGGCCACCGTGACCTTCGTGAGTGGACGGTCGGGCGTGGCGACGTCCTGCATCGCGGCGACCGGCGGGATGCGCGAGGCGCGCAGCGCGGGCAGCACCGCGGCGACCACGGTCACCAGCAGGCCGACCACGAAGGAGCTGATGACCGCGGCGGCCGGTACGCCGACCGAGGCCATCTCCAGCCCGCCGCCGATGCTGCCGAAGACGAACGCCAGCAGCGCGCCCACCCCGATGCCGGCGCCGAGGCCGAGCACGGAGGCGACGAGGCCGATCACGATCGCCTCGGTGAGCACCGAGCCGATCATCTGCCGGCGGCTCGCGCCGACCGCGCGCATCAGGGCCAGCTCGCGGGTGCGCTGCGCCACGATGATCGAGAACGTGTTGAGGATCAGGAAGATGCCGACGAACAGCGCCACGCCGGCGAAGCCGAGCAGGATGTTGTTGAAGAAGCTCAGCCCCTGCTTGAGGCTGCCCGACGCGTCGTCGGCCAGCTGCTTGCCCGTCTTGACCTCGTAGCCGTTGCCGAGCTGGGCCGCGATGTCGTCGCGCAGCTTGTCGTGCGAGACGCCGCTGGCCGCCGTGACGGTGATGTTGTTCCACACGCCGGTCTCGCCGAGCATCAGCTTTTGCGCCACCGGCGGCGTGAACTCGATCTGCTGCACCCCGCCGAGGCTGTCGCGGTCGCCGCTGTAGCCGAAGATGCCGACGACCGTGAAGTCCTGCCGCGGCTCGCGGGTGAGCACGCCGACCTTGTCGCCCAGCTTCGCCTTGGCGGCGTCGGCGAGCGTGACGTTGATGGCGATCTCGTTGTCGGCGGTGGGGCCGCGCCCCTCGCGCAGCTGGATGAGCCCGTCGTCCGGGTTCCAGCTCTCGCCCAGCTGCGGCGGCCCGAACGAGGTGACCACCTTGCCGTCGTCGCCGATGAGGCGGGCGCCGTCGGTGGAGACGGTGCCGGTGGCCCTGGCGACGCCGGGCACCGCCGCGACCTTGTCCACTGTGGAGGCGGGGAACGGCACCGCCGCCTCCTCGCCCTCGAACTCGTCGACCTCGACCTTGGCCTTGGCGGTCACGCCGACGTCGGTCTGCGAGTACGCCGTGGAGAAGACCGCGTCGAACGAGCGGCCCAGCGTGTCGGTGAGCACGAACGCCCCCGACACGAACATCACGCCGAGCACGACCGCCAGCCCCGACAGCACGAGCCGGAGCTTGCGGGCGAGCAGGCTCTTGAACGTGGCGCGCAGCATTATGCCGCCACCCCCCGCCGCGTCTGGCCGGCGGCGCCTGACGGCGCGGCCAGGCCGATAGGTGGCGTGTTCACTGAGCCGCCGCCTCACCGGTGAGCACGTCGAGGCGCTTCATCGTGTCGAGGACCGACTCGGGCGTCGGCTCGTAGAGCTCGGAGACGATCGAGCCGTCGGCGAGGAAGACGACACGGTCCGCGTACGACGCGGCGACCGGGTCGTGGGTCACCATGACGATGGTCTGCCCGTACTCACGGACGGAGCGCTGCAGGAACCCGAGCACCTCCGCGCCGGAGCGGGAGTCGAGGTTACCGGTCGGCTCGTCGGCGAAGACCACCTCGGGCCGCGCGACGAGCGCGCGGGCGCACGCCACGCGCTGCTGCTGGCCGCCGGAGAGCTGGGAGGGGCGGTGACCGAGCCGGTCGCCGAGCCCCACCGTGGCGATCACCGTGTCGAACCAGGCCTGGTCGGGCTTGCGCCCCGCGATCGAGAGCGGCAGCAGGATGTTTTCCTTCGCCGACAGCGTGGGCAGCAGGTTGAACTGCTGGAAGATGAAGCCCACCTTGTCGCGGCGCAGCCTGGTCAGGCCGGCGTCACCGAGCCCGGTGACCACCGTGTCGCCGATCGCCACCTGGCCGCGGGTCACCGAGTCGAGCCCCGCCAGGCAGTGCATCAGCGTGGACTTGCCGGACCCGGACGGGCCCATGATCGCCGTGAACCGTCCCCGCTCGAACGCGGCGGTCACCCCCCGAAGCGCGACCACCTGGGCCTCGCCCGAGCCATACACCTTCCACACATCGGTGGCACGGGCCGCCACATGCGTGTCGCGGGCTACCGTCGTCGTCACTCTTCCCCCTCATGCGATCCGCGCCCGGGTGGTGCCGGGCGCGGGAAGTCTGGTCCGGCCGGACCCGTGGACCGGCCGGCAGCATCCATGTTGAGGGCCGCCGGCCGCGGAATCGTCCGCCCCCGGGGGGAACTCGAAACCCACCTTTGGATGCGGGCCGTCCCCGATGCGCGCTCAGGGTTGCCCCTGAGCGCGCTCGCACACAAGGCCTGTGGCCAGGCCTTCCCCCGAATGCTCACCACGCGTCTCACGCTAGGTCGCCGAGGGGCCCGCGCCGTCGTGCTCACGGAGACTCTTCGGGTACGCCCGGCGAGGTGTGCCGCGCGCCCGCCCTCCCCCTGGAGGAGTACGCCGCGGTCCTCCCTACGCGCCGGGGCGTACCAGACCCGTCTCGTACGCGAGCACCACGGCCTGCACCCGGTCGCGCAGGCCGAGCTTGGTGAGCACGTGCCCCACGTGGGTCTTGATCGTGGTCTCGCTCACCGAGAGCGCACCGGCTATCTCCGCGTTGGACAGGCCCCGCGCGACCTGGACGAGCACCTCGCGCTCCCGCTCGGTGAGCGAGTCGAGCGCCTTCGGCGGGGCGGAGGATGGGTCGGGCAGGCTGTCGGCGAACCGGTCGAGCAGCCGCTTGAGGATCCGCGGCGCTACCACGGCCTCGCCGGCCGCCACCGTGCGGATCGCGGTCACCAGGTCTTCGGCCGGCACGTCCTTGGCCAGGAAGCCGCTCGCGCCGGCCCGCAGCGCGCCCACCACGTACTCGTCGAGGTCGAAGGTCGTGAGGATGAGGACCCGCACCGGCAGGCGGGCGTCGACGATCGCGCGGGTGGCCGCCACCCCGTCGAGGCGGGGCATGCGGATGTCCATCAGCACCACGTCGGGCAGCAGCCGGCGGGCCAGGTCGACCGCCTCGGTGCCGTCACCGGCCTCGCCGACGATGTCGAGGTCCTCCTCGGCGCCGAGCACCATGCGGAAGCCGGTCCGCAGCAGCGGCTGGTCGTCGGCGAGCAGGATGCGCACCGGCCGTTCCGTACCCTGTGTCACCCTCGTCCCCCCCCGTCACGGCTGTTCCATGGGGATCTTCGCGTACACCCGGAAGCCGCCGCCGGGCCGGGGGCCGGTGCGCAGCGTCCCGCCGTACAGCGCGACCCGCTCGCGCATGCCGACGAGCCCGTGGCCGACGGCCTGCTCCGAGCCGGGCGCCGGGCCGCGGCCGGTGTCGAAGACCTCGACGATCAGCCAGTACACGCCGAAGCTGAGGCGCACGTGCGCGGTGGCCTGGCCGGCGTGCTTGAGCGCGTTGGTGAGCGCCTCCTGCACGATCCGGTAGATGGCGAGGGCCACACCGACGTCGAGCGGGCCGGGCGTGCCGTCGACCCGGAGCGCGACCGGCAGGCCCGCCTCGCGCACCTGCTCGACCAGCGCCTCGATGCCGGCCAGGCCGGGCTGCGGGGAGAGCTCGGCGGCCGGCTCGGCGTCGGTGCGGAGCACGTCGAGCAGGCGGCGCATCTCGCGGAGCGTGGCGCGGCTCGTGTCCTCGATCGTGGCGAGCGCCTCGTCGGCGCCGTCGGGGTCGCGCTTGAGCACGCGGCGGGCGCCGGTCGCCAGCACCCCCATCACGCTGACGTGGTGGGCGACCATGTCGTGCAGCTCGCGCGCGATGCGGCGGCGCTCGTCGCCGACGGCCTGCTCGGCCAGGGCACGCTGGTTTTGCTCGGCGGCCCGGGCCCGCTCCTCCAGCGCCTGGGTGGAGGTGCGGCGGGCGTGCACGGTGCGGCCGAAGAAGAAGCAGACCATGGCGATCAGCACGTTGAGGAACACGATGTAGCCGAGCGACATGCCGTCCGGGCGCAGGTCGGCGGGCGAGAAGATGTTGACCACCACGACCGGCACCCAGAGGATCGTGGCCGCCAGCGCCGCCCGGCGCAGGGTGAACTGGGCGGCGACCGTGTAGGTCAGCAGCAGGATCGCCACGGTCGAGGTCACCGTCTGGTGCTCGACGATCGTCGACGCGGCGGCGGCCGCGAGCAGGAGGAAGACGGCGCCCCAGGTGCTGATCCGGCGCAGCACCAGCGGTGCGGCGCCGGCGAGGCTCAGCACCACGACCGCCGCCCAGCCCAGCTCCCGGGGCTGGGGCGGGCCGATCGCGGTCAGGATCATCTCGACCGCGATGACCGTGGCGGCGAGCAGGCCGTCGTTGCGCAGCAGGCGGCCGGCACCCGGGGCGGGACGCAGCCGCTCGCGCCACCCGCCCAGCAGCGGGCGGCCGGCGGAAGGGACGTCCGCGGGGGTCATGCAGCGAAACTATCCGCTGCGGGCCGCTTCTCCTTCGTCGCCCGCGGTGAGCCGGTCATCCTCCTGGGGGATGAGGGGACTCGCCTCCGACGACTCGCCCGGCTCGGGGAAGGGCGGTGGCGTGCCGCCGTAGGCCGGGCACAGCGCCTGGTGGCTGCACCAGTCGCAGAGGCGGCTCGGCTTGGGGCGGAAGTCGCGCTCGGCCGTGGCCCGGTCGATCGCCTGCCACAGCGCCAGCAGCGTGCGCTCGAAGCGAACCAGCTCCTCGGGGTCGGGCGCGTAGTCGCAGATCTCCCGGTCGCGCAGGTAGAGCAGGCGCAGGATGCGCGGCACCACGCCCCGGGTGCGCCACAGCACCAGCGCGTAGAACTTGAGCTGGAACAGCGCCCGCGCCTCGAACGCCTCGCGCGGCGCGCCGCCGCTCTTGTAGTCGACCACGCGCAGGTCGCCGGCGGGGGAGACGTCGAGGCGGTCGACGTAGCCCCGGATCACCAGCCGCTCGTCGACCACGGCGGAGATCAGGCTCTCCCGCTCGGCCGGCTCGAGCCGGCGCGGGTCCTCGACCGCGAAGTAGCCCTCCAGCAGCTCGCCCGCCGAGGTGAGGAACGGCTCGCGCTCCTCCTCCGCCAGCAGGTCGGCGAGCGGCGGCGCCTCCTCGACCAGCCGCTCCCACTGTGGAGTGAGCAGGCCGGCGGCCGCGGCCGGGGTGCGCTCGGCGGCCGGCAGGTCGAACAGCCGCTCCAGCACCGCGTGCACCAGCGTGCCGCGCGCCTGGTCGGCCGTGGGCTGCTCGGGCAGCCGGTCGATCGTGCGAAACCGGTACAACAAAGGGCATGTCTTGAAGTCGGCCGCCCGGGAAGGGGAGAGGCTGGGATAGGTCGGCCCCTCCGCCTGCGTGGTGTCGACCTCCGCGACCGTCATGCCAAGAGGTTAGGGCACGGGTACGACACGTAACCCGCGCCGCGCTCGCCAACCCGTAGCATCGAGGGGTGGAGGATCGCGCGCGGCAGGACCGGACCGACCGCCGACCGGGTCTCGCCGTGGGGCGGGTGCTCGGTGTGCCGGTGTACGTCAACGCGTCGATGCTCCTCCTCGCCGTGCTCGTCACGGTCATCTACGGCGAGTTCGTCCGCCGTGAGCTCGATCTCTCCCAGCCCGCGGGGTACGCGATCGGGTTCGGTTTCGTCGTCTGCCTACTCGGATCGGTGCTCCTGCACGAACTCGGCCACGCGCTGACGGCGCGCCGGTACGGTATCGGCGTGCGCGGGATCACCCTGGAGCTCCTCGGTGGCTACACCGAGATGGACCGCGACGCGCCCAGCCCCAAGGTCGACCTCTACGTGTCGCTCGCCGGGCCGGCCGTGTCGCTGGTGCTCGGCGTGGTGGCCACCGTGGCGACGCTCGCGCTGCCCGACCGCACGCTCGTCAACCAGCTCGCCTTCCAGCTCGCGGTGAGCAACGTCGTGGTCGCCGTCTTCAACTCGCTGCCCGGGCTGCCGCTCGACGGCGGGCGGGCGCTGCGCGCGGCGGTGTGGGCGGTGACCCGCGACCGCCACCTCGGCACCGAGGTCGCCGGCTGGGTGGGGCGCGCGGTCGCGATCGCCACCGCCGCGGCCGTCGCGCTGCTCACGGTGGCGGGCCTGCTGTCCACGTTCGGGCTCGTGTTCATGCTGCTGGTGGCGTTCACGATGTGGCAGGGCGCCGGGCAGGCGATCCGGGTGGCCCGGATCAGCCGCCGGTTCCCGCTGATCGACGTGGCGCGGCTGGCCCGGCCGGTGTTCGCGGTGCCCACCGGCACGCCCCTGGCCGAGGCCCAGCGCCGCGGCACCGACGCCGGCCGCGCGGGCGCCTCGATCGGGGTGTCCGACTCCGCCGGCCGCCTCGTCGCGCTCGTCGACCGCGCCGCGGCCGCGGCCGTGCCCACCGAGCGCCGGCCCTGGGTGGCGGTCGACACGGTCGCCCGGGGCATCGACGGCATCCACACGATCCCGGTCGGCACCAGCGGCGAGCAGGTGATCAAGGCGGTCCAGGCGCACCCCGGCGCGCAGTACCTGGTGACCGCGGGCGACGATGTCGTCGGCGTGCTCCACGTCGCCGACCTCGCCCAGCTGTTGGAACCCAACCGGAAGATGAACCAGTGACCTCCGCCGCGCTCTCCGACGACGTCGACTCCGTGCCCGCCCGCCGCGGGCCCTTCCGCCCTGGTGACCGCGTACAGCTCACCGATCCCAAGGGCCGGATGCACACGATCGTGCTGGAGCCCGGCCGCTCGTTCCACACCCACCGGGGCGCGCTGGAGCACGACGCGCTCATCGGCCTTCCGGACGGGAGCGTGGTGACATCGAGCGGAGGCACCGCCTACCTGGCGCTGCGGCCCCTACTCTCCGACTACGTGCTCTCCATGCCGCGCGGCGCCCAGGTGATCTACCCCAAGGACGCCGCGCAGATCGTCGCGATGGGCGACGTCTTCCCGGGTGCCAAGGTCCTCGAGGCCGGCGCCGGCTCGGGCGCGCTCTCCTGCTCGCTGCTGCGCGCGGTCGGCACGTCCGGCGAGCTGCACTCGTGGGAGGTGCGCGACGACTTCGCCGCCATCGCCCGCAAGAACGTGGAAGCCTTCTTCGGCGGGCCCCACTCGGCGTGGCACCTGCGCGTCGGCGACGTCGCCGAATGCGACGAAACAGGCTTCGACCGGATAATCCTGGACATGCTCACCCCGTGGGAGGCGCTCGACCTCGTCGAGCGGGCCCTCGTGCCCGGCGGCGTCTTCATCGGGTACGTCGCGACCGTGCCCCAGCTCTCCGAGCTCGTCGAGGCGCTGCGCGAGCGCGGGTGCTTCACCGAGCCGCGGGCCTGGGAGAGCCTGGTGCGCGACTGGCACGCCGACGGGCTGGCCGTCCGCCCCGACCACCGGATGATCGCGCACACCGCGTTCCTCGTCTCCACCCGCCGCCTCGCGCCCGGCGTGACCGCCCCGCCCCGCCGCCGCAAGCCCAGCAAGGGCGCCGAGGCGTACGCGGCTCGCAAAGCCGCCGAGGCGGCCCGGGGTGAGGAGGCCGACACGAGTGGCTAGGCCGGCGTTCGGAGGTGGTGAGCTGCCCGCCGTCTTCCCCGACTGGTCGCCGTACCAGGACCTGGACTCGGCGGCCCGCGCCTACCTGCGCGACCCCGACGTGGCCCTGGAGGCCCTCGGCGGGGTGCTGCGCGGCGCCACCGTGCTCGGCTTCACACTCGAACGGTTCGTCAACGAGGTCAACGGCGTCTGGCAGGAGGTCGTGGTCTGCGACGGCAGCCGGCTCATCCTGTGGCACGGCGAAGACGTGGCGCCCGGCGACGGCCCGCCCGGCTCGATGACCTCCTCGCTGCGGGTGGTGCCGCTCTCCACGGTCACCGAGGTGGGCTGCCGCCGGCGCCTCACCCGCACCGCCACCGGGCAGGCACGGGTCGACAGCATCGACGTATATTTGCTGCTCAGCTCCCTTGACGAGGCCGGCCCCAACCCCGCCGCGCCGACCGAGGAGCCGTCCAACTCGGTGCGCCACGACGCGCTGCGTTTCGGCAAGACGCTCGACGACGGCGGTGCGGGGCAGATCACCCGGCTGGAGGAGTTCGCCCGGCTCGTGGCCTCGATGGTCGGACGCCCGACACTTTGAGGAATGTGCCGCTGCTGTCCGGGCATTACAGTGGCTGCTCACCCGCACGGTACAGATCAAGAGTCAGTGACGAGGGTGTTGCGTAGGTTCGATTGGCCGTAACAGCGGTTAGTGTTATGGCAGTACGTTCAAGCCCCCCGGGGAGGTGGGACGTGGCACGCAGCGACGACGCGGACTCGCGCGCCGCACGGTGGGAGAAGGAGGCCCACGATCTCTCCACTCAGGTCGCGTTCCTTCAGGAGGAACTCGCTCTGGTGCGGCGCAAGCTGACCGAAAGCCCACGACACGTCCGGCAGCTCGAGGAGCGGCTAGCGGCAACGCAGGCGCAGCTGGCCCGACTGACCGAAAACAACGAGCGGCTCGTGAGCACTCTGAAAGAGGCCCGAGCCCAGATCGTCACGCTCAAGGAGGAGATCGACCGCCTGGCGCAGCCGCCGAGCGGTTACGGCGTCTTCCTGGCCAAGCACGACGACGGCACCGTCGACGTGTTCACCGGCGGGCGAAAGCTCCGGGTGGCGGTGTCCCCGTCACTCGACGTCGACGAGCTGCGTCGCGGGCAGGAGGTCCTGCTCAACGACGCGCTCAACATCGTCGACGCGTTCGGTTACGAGCGGGTCGGCGAGGTGGTCATGCTCAAGGAGGTGCTGGAGCACCCCGCCGGCGGTCCGGGCGACCGGGCGCTGGTGGTGTCCCACGCCGACGAGGAGCGCATCGTCCACCTCGCGGAGACGCTCATCGGCTCGGCGCTGCGCGCCGGCGACTCGCTGATGATCGAGCCCCGCTCGGCGTACGCGTACGAGCGGATCCCCAAGAGCGAGGTCGAGGAGCTCGTGCTGGAGGAGGTGCCCGACGTCGGATACGAGGACATCGGTGGCCTCCAGTCCCAGATCGAGCAGATCCGCGACGCGGTCGAGCTGCCCTTCCTGCACTCCGACCTGTTCCGGGAGCACCAGCTGCGCCCGCCGAAGGGCATCCTGCTCTACGGCCCGCCCGGCTGCGGCAAGACCATGATCGCCAAGGCGGTGGCCAACTCACTGGCCAAGAAGATCGCCGAGGGCCGTGGCGAGGAAAAGCACACCAGCTACTTCCTCAACATCAAGGGCCCCGAGCTGCTCAACAAGTACGTCGGCGAGACCGAGCGGCATATCCGGCTGATCTTCCAGCGGGCCCGTGAGAAGGCGGGCGAGGGCACGCCGGTCATCGTGTTCTTCGACGAGATGGACTCCGTCTTCCGCACCCGCGGCTCCGGCGTCTCCTCCGACGTGGAAAACACGATCGTGCCGCAGCTGCTCAGCGAGATCGACGGCGTCGAGGGCCTCGAAAACGTCATCGTGATCGGCGCCTCCAACCGCGAAGACATGATCGACCCGGCCATCCTGCGCCCCGGCCGCCTCGACGTGAAGATCAAGATCGAGCGCCCGGACGCCGAGGCCGCGCGTGACATCTTCTCGAAGTACATCCTGACCGGGCTGCCCCTGCACCCCGACGACCTCACCGAGCACGGCGGCGACGCGCAGTCGACCGTCGCCGCGATGATCGAGGCGGTCGTCCTGCGCATGTACTCCGAGACCGAGGAAAACCGCTTCCTCGAGGTCACGTACGCCAACGGCGACAAGGAAGTCCTGTACTTCAAGGACTTCAACTCCGGCGCCATGATCCAAAACATCGTCGACCGCGGCAAGAAGATGGCCATCAAGGAGTTCCTGTCCTCCGGCCGCAAGGGTCTTCGCCTGCAGCACCTGCTCGACGCGTGCGTCGACGAGTTCCGCGAAAACGAAGACCTGCCCAACACCACCAACCCGGACGACTGGGCCCGCATCTCCGGCAAGAAGGGCGAGCGGATCGTCTACATCCGCACGCTCGTCTCCGGCGGCAAGGGCGCCGAGGCCGGACGCTCCATCGACACCGTCAGCAACACGGGCCAGTACCTGTAGCCCGCGTCGCGCGCGCGAAAGGGCCCCGCTTGTCGGGGCCCTTTCTTATTGCCATTTTTGGCTGTTTTGCCCGCGTCCGCGTCACTTGCGGGCCGTATGCTCCCGCGGGCACCGCTCCGGCCGGCGGCGAGCTTGGCGCTCGCCGAGATCCCCGGCCTCCGCTGCCGGGTCCGCGGGACAAGCCCAACCCGGCAGCGCTCGAGGCAGGAGTCAGGTGGCCGTGGAATGCGCTGGCGCGTCCGTGATGATCGTTAGCCCGAATCCCGCGTGCTCAACGGCGTATCGCACGGGAATCGGGTAAACGATCACCGACGGCACCGCACGCGGCCCACATACCGAGACGATCATCGGTGGACGCATCGGTGCGAGCAGGTCGACAGCTTTCCCCGTCGATACCCCGAGGTCGCGGGGGCGGCGGTTTCGGTGTGCCCAGAGAGCTTGCGCGGCAAGGCCTTTCGAAAACCGCGAACGTCCGGGCGCCCGCGGGGCCCGGCGCAGCCGCCGGGGTGACCGTCACCAGCGGCGGACGGGTGAGGCCGCGGGAGCGACGGAGAGTGACCACGACGGGCGTCGCGGTAGCCCAAGAAACTCTCGGGTGGAGGGGTCAGCCGCTGGCGCCGGGCGACGACGCGGGCTCGGCCGCGGGCGGTCTCTGGAAGGCGGGCAGCAGGCCCTTCGCGACCCGGTCGAAGAGCACCGCCACGGCCACCACCAGGGCGGGCAGCATCGGCAGCTCGTAGCGGAACATGGTCATGAAGGGCGCGATGAGGAAGATGCCCGTGGCGCCGACCCACGCGGAGGCCACCAGCCACGGCACCACCGTGCGCCAGGCGACCACGCTGGCCACGATCGACAGCACCAGCAGCAGCACCAGCGGCCAGCTGGAGAGCACGATCGTGGCCTCCTTGGACAGCGCCGTCGGGACCGCCTCGCGATACCACGGCATCGCCTCGCCCAGCGTGCGGGCCTGGCCGCCGGTCATGCTGAAGAAGTGGTCGCGGCTGCTCAGCGGCGCGCTGACCTCCTTGCTCCAGATGCCGCCGGCGATCACGCCCACGGCGGCGCCGGCGGCGGCCGCGGTCCAGGAGCGCCAGCGGGCGCGGTCGCGCCACATGGCCCAGAACCACACCGCGGCGACCGTGGCGACCGTGTAGGGGGTGATGACGCGGGCGGTGCCCACCAGGAAGGCGGCCAGCGCCAAGCCCGCGACCGTCCACTTCGTCGCGGGCTTGCGCCAGGGGAGCAGGAGCAGCAGCGTGGTATGGAGCATCAGCGCGAGCGAGTCGGTCAGGCCGCCGACGCACCACTTGGCGACCAGCGGGGACATGACCGCCAGCACGCTCGCCGCGACCGAGGCCGGCACCGACGCGTGCACCGTGGCGAAGCGGTAGATCAGGAACATCGCGACCACGAACGCGATGCCCGGCACCACCACGATCCCGCCCGGGCCGAAGAGCGCCACCCACGGGATCGACAGCAGCGGCAGCAGCATCCGTGGCCGGTAGCTGAGCGTGAACGGCTTGGACGCCCACAGGTAGTCGTACGGCTTGAACGTGCCGTGGTCGCGGATGTAGTCGAGCACGATCTGCTCGCCGTGCGCCTTGTCGTACCCCATGTACTGATACGTGTAGATCAGGTACCACTGGGAGTCGGGGAAGATCTGGTGCGTCGAGGCGTACGTCCAGATCATCGCGGTGGCCGTCGCCGCCAGCACGACGAGAGCGCCCCACGCGTACGGTCCGGAGGGCCGGCGCCACCGTCTCGTGCGCGCCTTCGCTGGCTTTTCCTCGGCCGAGGGGGCCGGCACGGCGGCCTCCTTCTCGTCGGAGGGGACGGCTCGCGTGACCGTCAGCTCACCCACCCGCTACGCTCCTCGCCTGGTCGCCATGCGTTTCGCTGTGCGCCGCCCACTGTGGCCGCGTCATGATACCGGAGCGTAACGCCGAAGGGTCGTTCCAACCCCACCCGGTGCGGCGCAGCGCGGAGCGTGCCCGGCGGACTACGCTCGACAGGTGGCGCGTACGCACCTGGGCGGCAGTGAGGTAGGCGAGGCATGAGTGTTCGGCGAATCATGGGGACCGAGGTCGAGTACGGGATCTCGGTGCCCGGCCAGCCCGGGGCCAACCCGATGGTCACCTCGTCCCAGGTGGTCAACGCGTACGGGGCCCGGCCCGAGCTGACGCGCGGCGGCCGCGCGCGGTGGGACTACGAGGAGGAGTCGCCGCTGCGCGACGCGCGCGGCTTCACCTACTCCGGGGCCGCGTACGATCCCGCCGAGGCGCTCGCCGACGAGGATCTGGGGCTGGCCAACGTCATCCTCACCAACGGCGCCCGGCTCTACGTCGACCACGCCCACCCGGAGTACTCGACGCCCGAAGTCACAAACCCGCTCGACGTGGTCAAGTGGGACAAGGCCGGCGAGCGCGTGATGGCCGAGGCGTCGCGGCGGGCCGCCACGATCCCGGGCACCCACACCATCCACCTGTACAAGAACAACACCGACAACAAGGGCGCCAGCTACGGTGCCCACGAGAATTACCTGATGCGCCGGCAGACGGCGTTCGCCGACATCGTGGCCTACCTGACGCCGTTCTTCGTCACCCGCCAGATCGTCTGCGGCGCCGGCCGGGTCGGCATCGGACAGGACGGGTCGCAGCCCGGGTTCCAGATCTCGCAGCGCGCCGACTTCTTCGAGGTCGAGGTCGGGCTGGAGACCACGCTCAAGCGCCCCATCATCAACACGCGCGACGAGCCGCACGCCGACGCCGACAAGTACCGGCGGCTGCACGTCATCATCGGCGACGCCAACCTCTCGGAGATCTCCACCTACCTCAAGGTCGGCACCACCGCCCTGGTGCTCACGATGATCGAGGAGAAGGCGCTCACGCCCGACCTCGGCATCGCCGACCCGGTCTCCGAGCTCAAGGCGGTCAGCCACGACCCCGCGCTCGCCCACCTCATGCGGCTGCGCGACGGGCGCCGGCTCACCGCGCTCGACCTGCAGTGGGCCTACTTCGAGCGGGTCAAGTCCTTTGTAGACGACCGCTACGGCACGGACACCGACGCCGCCACCACCGACGTGCTCGCCCGCTGGGAGAGCGTGCTCGACCGCCTCGGCCGCGACCCCATGCTCTGCGCCGACGAGCTCGACTGGGTGGCCAAGCTGCGGCTGCTGGAGGGCTACCGCGAGCGGGAGAAGCTCGGCTGGGCCTCGCACAAGCTCCAGCTCGTCGACCTCCAGTACTCCGACGTCCGACCGGAGAAGGGGCTCTACCACCGCCTCGTCGCGCGCGGCTCGATGAAGACGCTCCTCGAAGACGAGCAGACCCGCCGCGCGATGGTCGAGCCGCCGGAGGACACCCGGGCGTACTTCCGGGGCCGCTGCCTGGCCCAGTACGCGTCGGAGGTGGTCGCGGCCAGCTGGGATTCGGTCATCTTCGACGTGGGGCGCGAGTCGCTCGTCAGGGTGCCGATGATGGAGCCCGAGCGGGGCACCCGCAAGCACGTCGGTGCCCTCTTCGACCGCTGCGCCAGCGCCAAGGACCTGCTCGAGGCCATCACCGGCGGGTGAGCGGTCAGCCGTGCGCGAAACGGCGCACGGGATGCGGGTTTTCCATGGCACCGGCGAGGTAGTTTTTCAGCAAGCGATGTTGAGGAGGACCCGATGGCTACCCGTGACACCGGCGGTCAGTCACAGTCCGGCAAGGCCCGCCGCGAGGAGGACGTCGACGCCGGCCCGGCCCCCGAGGCCAACCCGGAGGTCGCCGAGCGCCACGCCGAGATCACGGAGGACGTCGACGACCTCCTTGACGAGATCGACTCGGTACTCGAAGAAAACGCAGAGGAATTCGTGAGGGGGTACGTCCAGAAAGGCGGGCAGTGATCCACAGATGTCCGTTTTAGGCGTCCTTTAGCGCGAGCGGGCTTCCGTCCGCTCGCGCGCTCTGTCCGTGGCGTATCTTGCGAACGCGATCACCTATCTGAAGGGAAGCACGTGCCTGCGGGTTTTGATCCATCCCGGCGTCTACCAGATTTTTTCGCGAACCCGGGGACGTCCTCCTTCACGCAGTTTCTCAGTCTGAACGCGCCCGAGCTGCTGCCCGGCCGCCGTCCGCTGCCGCCGGGATACTCCGCGGACCTCGCGCCGCACGCCACCACGGTCGTGTCGATCGTGTGCGCGGGCGGCGTGGTGATGGCCGGCGACCGGCGCGCCACCGCGGGCAACCTGATCGCCAGCCGTGACATCGAGAAGGTGCATCCGGCCGACCCGTACTCGCTGGTGGGCATGGCCGGCACGGCCGGCGTGGGCATCGAGCTGATCAAGCTGTTCCAGGTGGAGCTGGAGCACTACGAGAAGATCGAGGGCGCGATGCTCTCGCTCGACGGCAAGGCCAACCGGCTCGCCTCGCTCGTGCGCAACAATCTCGGCGCGGCCATGCAGGGCCTCGCGGTGGTGCCGATCTTCGCCGGCGTCGACCTGGCCGCCACCGACCCGGCCAAGGTGGGGCGCATCTTCAGCTTCGACGTGGCCGGTGGCCTCTACGAGGAGACCGGATACGACGGCATCGGCTCCGGCTCGCTGTTCGCGAAGTCGGCGCTCAAGAAGCGGTACCGTGCGGGCCTGTCGGTGGAGGAGGCGGTGACGCTCGGCGTCGAGGCGCTGTACGACGCGGCCGACGACGACACCGCGACAGGCGGCCCCGACCTGACCCGCAGGATCTACCCGGTGGTGATGAGCGCGACCACCGAGGGCACCCGCCGCCACACCGACGAGGAGGTCGGCGCGATCGCCGAGGCCGTCGTCGCCCGCCGTATGGAGAACATCGGCGGCTGATCCCGCCCCCCGATCTCGTCTGAAGGAGAGCCGCCGTCGTGGCAATGCAGTTCTACGCCTCGCCCGAGCAGATCATGCGCGACCGCTCGGAGCACGCCCGCAAGGGCATCTCCCGCGGTCGCAGTGCCGTCGTGCTCACGTACGAGGGCGGGGTGCTGTTCGTCGCGGAAAACCTGACCTCGCTGCGCAAGGTGAGCGAGATCTACGACCGCATCGGGTTCGCGGCCGTGGGGCGCTACAACGAGTTCGAAAACCTGCGCCGCGCCGGGGTGCGCAAGGCCGACCTCGACGGTTACAGCTACGACCGCCGTGACGTGACCGGGCGGGCGATCGCCAACGCGTACGCGCACGCGCTCGGCGCGATCTTCACCGAGCAGGTGAAGGCGTACGAGGTGGAGATCTGCGTCGCCGAGGTGGGCACGACGGCGGAGGCCGACGAGATCTACCGGATCACGTACGACGGTTCGGTGCAGGACGAGCCGGGCGTGATGGCGATGGGCGGCCAGGCGGAGGCGATCTCCGGCGCGCTCAAGGAGGCCCACCGGCTCGACCTGTCGCTCGGCGAGGCGGTGCGACTGGCCGTGAAGGCGCTCGGCAGCGTGGGCGGCGAGGGCGGGCAGCCCCGCACGCTCGGCGCCGAGCAGCTCGAGGTGGCGGTGCTCGACCGGAGCCGCGCGGGGCGCACGTTCCGCCGGATCACCGGGGCGGCGCTGACGGCGCTGCTGTCCGAGTCCGGGGCCCCGGCAGCGGCCACCGAGGCGCCGTCCGAGCCGCCGCCGGCCGAGGAGAAGAAGGCCCCGCCGCAGTCGGCCGGCTCCGACGACCTGGAGATCCTCGACGACATCGACGAGGCCGAGGGCGACACCAAGGAGTAGGGCCCCGCGCCAGGAACGCGCTTACCTCTTGCCATATCGATAGATGGCGTCCTATGCTCGCCCTCGGAAAGCGCTTTCCTGCTTCACGGAACCTCCGGTGGAGGCGACCAAGCGAGAGATGGGGCGAGGGATGAGACTGCGACTCTTCGCGGCACTCGGCGCGGCGGCCGTGGTGGCCGGCGCGGCCGGTGCGGTGCTGGCGATACCCGAGGCGTCGGCCGCGACCGGCGGCGTCACCGGCTACGCCACCCAGAACGGCGGTACGACGGGCGGCGCGGGCGGCCAGACGGTGCGGGCCACCTCGGGCACCGCGATACACACGGCACTGTGCAACCGGGCCAGCAGCAGCACGCCGATCGTCATCCAGGTCGAGGGCACGATCAACCACGGCAACACCACCAAGGTGTCCGGCGACAGCTGCAACACGGCCGCCGACAAGATCGAGCTCAAGGAGATCAGCAACATCACGATCATCGGGGTCGGCGGCGGAGCCGTCTTCGACCAGCTGGGCATCCACATCCGCGACGCCCGCAACATCATCATCCAGAACGTGACGGTCCGGAACGTCAAGAAGTCCGGCTCGCCCCTCTCCAACGGCGGCGACGCCATCGGCATGGAGAGCACGGTGCGCAACATCTGGGTCGACCACGTCACGCTGGAGGCGTCGGGCGGGGAGGCGGAGGGCTTCGACGGCCTCATCGACATGAAGGACAACACCCAGTACGTGACGCTCTCCTACAGCATCCTGCGCAACTCCGGGCGCGGCGGCCTCATCGGGTCGAGCGAGAGCGACACCTCGAACGGCTTCATCACCTTCCACCACAACCTGTACGAGAACATCGACTCGCGCACGCCCCTGCTGCGCGGCGGCATCGCGCACATCTACAACAACTACTACGTGAGCCTCCACGAGTCGGGCATCAACTCGAGGGCCGGCGCACGGGCCAAAGTGGACAACAACTACTTCCGCAACTCCAAGGACGTGCTCGGCACGTTCTACACCGACGCGGCCGGCTTCTGGCAGGTGAGCGGCAACATCTTCGACAACGTCACCTGGTCGGCCCCCGGCGACGACAACAACCCGGCCGGACCCAACGTGCAGTCCAACACCAGCGTCAGCATCCCGTACGCCTACGCCCTCGACGGCGCCTCCTGCGTGCCCAACGTGGTGGGCCAGACCGCCGGCGCCAACAAGGGCCTGCAGGTCTCCAACGGCAGCTGCGTCCCGCAGACGCCCCCGCCGACCACGGCCGGCCCCAACCCGACCACCCCCGCGCCCACCACGCCCGCGCCGACCCAGCCGAGCGGCACCAACCTGAGCATCGGCGCCGGCTCCGACGGCTCCAGCAAGGCGAGCGGGACGAGCTACGGCAACGTCCGCGACGGCAGCCTGACCACCTACTGGTCACCGGCCGGCGCGACCGGCGAGATCTCCATCAAGTGGGGCACGGCCACGCGGGTGTCCCGCGTCGTCATCCGCGAGCCTTCGGGCACCACGGGCAGCATCGGCTCCTGGCAGCTGGTCAACTACGACACCGGCGCCGTCCTGGCCTCCGGCAGCGGCGCGGGCACCATCACCTTCGCCGCCACCTCGCTGACCAAGATCACATTCCGCATCACCAGCTCCGGCGGCGCCCCCAAGGTCGCCGAATACGAGACCTACGCCAGCTGAGCGGTCCAGCCACGCACGCCCGGGGCAGAACGCACACATCTGTCCCGGGCCGCGTCAGCGGCGGTCAGCGAGTGACGCGGACCCGGGACATCTTCGCCCGGAGAAGCGGTCAGATCCAGCGGCGGACGAGACGCCAATACCTGGTCATCAGGGCGTTGAGGAGGCCGACGCCGGGCGGGTTGATGAGCGGGGTGTCGAAGCGGTCGGTGAGGACGCGGGTCCACTCGCGGTCGGGGACCACGCGCTCGGCCTGGAGGGCGCGGCGGCGTGACCGGAGGTGGCCGCGGTGGCGCCAGAGCCAGCCGTAGCCGCGGAGCTTGTCCTTCAGCCAGCCTTCCTTGGCGGCGAGCAGGATCATCACGAGCTCCAGCGCCAGCAGCGGCGGACCGAGCAGCGCCAGGGCGCGGCCGCCCCAGACGGTGGTCACGAACATCAGGCGGTTGCGCTCGATCAGGTAGAACTTGAAGCTGACCTTGCTGAACTCGTATCCGTGCAGGGCGACCGCGTCCGGCACGTTGAGCACGCGCAGGCCCTGGCGCCACGTGCGCAGCGAGATCTCGGCGTCTTCGACGTAGGCGAAGTAGTGGTCGTCGAAGCCGCCCAGGCGGTCCCAGTGGGCGCGGCGGGTGACCACGAAAGCGCCCATCGCGCCGGCCGTCTCGGTGGGTTCGCCGCGGGTCTCGCGCTCGCGGAAGCCGCCCACCCAGCTGACGCCGAGCACGTGGATCTCGTTGCCCCGGGAGTTGAGCAGCTCGGGCTCGTCGGCGAGGCGCACGGCGCCGGCGGCCAGCCCGACGCTCTCGTCGGCCAGCACGTCGACGAGGCGGGCGAGGGCGGTGGGCTCGACGATCGCGTCGCCGTTGACCAGGGCCACGTACTCGCCGGAGGAGGCGGCCACGCCCGCGTTGCAGCCGGCGGAGAAGCCGACGTTTTCCCCCGAGCCGGCCACGACCACGCCGGGCAGGCCGGACAGGTACTCCAGGTCGGGATTGGTGCAGCCGTTGTCGACGAGGACGACCTCGACGTCCACCTTGACCGACGCGAGCAGCGCCTCGACGCAGCGCCGCAGCAGTGGCTCCGCGCGCCACGCGAGCACCACGGCACTCACCCGGGGCAGGTCAGGCACGGGGGCTCCCGAGGTAGGCGGACAGCATCGTCTCCCAGTCTGTCATGGGCGTCATGCCGGCCTCGGCCCACCGATCGTGGCCCAGCACGCTATAGGCCGGGCGGGGCGCGGGCCGCACGAAGCGGTCGCTGGTCGTCGGGCGTACCCGGTCGGGGTCGTGCCCGGCGCGGGCGAAGACGGCGCGGGCCAGGCCGTACCAGGTGGTCTCGCCGCTGGCCGTGCCGTGGTAGACGCCGGGCGGCGCGTCGGCGAGGGCCAGGTCGACCAGCCGCTCGGCGAGCGCCCACGCCCAGGTCGGCTGCCCGCGCTGGTCGTCGACCACGTCGACGGTCTCCCGCTCGCCGGCCAGCCGCAGCATGGTGGCGACGAAGTTGCGCCCGTGCGCGCCGTACAGCCAGGCGGTGCGCACCACGTACCCGCCGGCGGCCAGCACGGCCCGCTCGCCGGCGAGCTTGCTCCGGCCGTAGGCGTTGACCGGGTCGGTGGGCGCGTCCTCCGGGTAGGGCGAGGTGGCGTCGCCGCGGAAGACGTAGTCGGTGGAGACGTGCACGAGGCGGGCACCGGTCTCGGCGGCCGCGCGGGCCAGGTGGGCCACGCCGGCGCCGTTGACGAGGGTGGCCTCGGCCTCGCGCTCCTCGGCGCCGTCGACGTCGGTCCAGGCGGCCGCGTTGAGTACCACGTCGTGGCCGGTCACCGCCGCGCGGACCGCCGCCTCGTCGGTCACGTCGAGGTCGGCGCGGGCGAGCGCGGTCACGTCGAGGCCGGGCCGACCCTTGAGCACGCCGAGCAGGTCCTGCCCGAGCATCCCACCCACACCGGTGACGAGAACTCTCACAGGGTCGGCAGTCTACGCGAGGCGACGGCGAGTGAGCATCGCAGGGAGCGCTGGCGACCGAGGGGCGGAGCGAGCCCAAAGCCTCGCCGAGCTGGCAGAGCGAGGCGATCCCGCCCGCCCTGTCGGCAGCACGACTGCCGTGTCGCGGGGGACCGGTAGGGTACCGGGGTGCGCGGAATCCTTCTCGCCGGCGGCACCGGCTCCCGGCTGTGGCCGATCACCCGGGCGGTATCGAAGCAGCTCATGCCGGTCTTCGACAAGCCGATGATCTACTACCCGCTGTCGACGCTGGTGATGGCCGGGATCCGCGAGATCCTGATCATCACCACGCCCGAGGACCAGCCGCAGTTCCGGCGCCTGCTCGGCGACGGCTCCCAGTGGGGTCTCGACCTGCGCTACGCGGCCCAGCCTCGGCCGGAGGGGATCGCCCAGGCGTTCGTCATCGGGGCCGACTTCATCGGCGACCAGCCGGTGGCCCTCATCCTCGGCGACAACATCTTCCACGGCGTGGGCCTCGGCCACCAGTTGGCCAGCCACAACGACGACCTGGCCGGCGGGCGGGTGTTCGCCTATCCGGTGGCCAACCCGGAGGCGTACGGGGTGGTCGAGTTCGACGCCGAGGGGCGCGTGCTGTCGATCGAGGAGAAGCCGGCCCGCCCCAAGTCCCGCTACGTGGTGCCCGGCCTCTACTTCTACGACAACCGCGTGGTCGACATCGCCCGCGGCCTCGAGCCGTCCGACCGGGGCGAGCTGGAGATCACGGCGGTCAACGAGGCATACCGCGAGAAGGGTGAGCTGTCGGTGACCGTGCTCGACCGCGGCACCGCGTGGCTCGACACCGGCACGTTCACGTCGCTGATGCAGGCGGCCGAGTTCGTGCGGGTGATCGAGGAGCGGCAGGGCCTCAAGATCGGCTGCGTCGAGGAGGTGGCCTGGCGGGCCGGCTTCCTCTCCGCGGAGCAGGTGCGCGAGCTGGCCGACCCGCTGACGAAGAGCGGATACGGCGACTATCTGCTCGGCATCCTGGAAGACATGTAAGCGCGCGTTCGGTTGCGACAGAGCGTCACGTCTGGGAGGCTTCGCGCCGTGCAGCAGGAGAAGCCGAGCACTCAGGGTGCCGACTACACCGACCGCCTCCAGCGGGTGACCGGCGCCCGGTGGAAGCAGGTCCTCGACGTCCAGCGCCCCTACCGGTGGAACATCCGCCGCCTCGACCTCGGGCGCACCCTCGACGTGGGGTGCGGCCTCGGCCGTAACCTCGCCCACCTGGGCGGCAACGGGGTCGGCGTCGACCACAATCCCACGTCGGTCGAGTTCGCGCGGTCGCAGGGCTACGAGGCGTACACGATCAACGAGTTCTTCGAGACCGACCGGGCCGCCACGTTCGACTCGATGCTCGCCGCACACCTGCTGGAGCACATGCCCGAGGAGCAGGCCCGCAAGGTGGTCGAGTCCTACCTGCCGTGCGTCAAGCCGGGCGGCAAGGCCGTCTTCATCACCCCCCAGGAGCGGGGATACGCGAGCGACGCCACCCACGTGCGCTTCGTGGGCTTCGCCGAGGCCGCCGCGATCTGCCGCGACCTGGGGCTGACGGTGGAGAAGCAGTACTCGTTCCCGTTCCCGCGGTTCATGGGCAAGCTCTTCACCTACAACGAGTTCGTGACCGTCGCGCGGTTCCCGTCGTGAAGATCCGCGCACTCGGCATCGAGGGGGCCTGGGAGATCACGCCCCAGCAGCACGGCGACCCGCGCGGGCTGTTCCTGGAGTGGTACCGCTTCGATCGCCTCGCGGAGGTGGTGGGGCACCCGCTCGACCTCGCCCAGGCCAACATGTCGGTCTCCGCGGCCGGTGTGGTGCGCGGCATCCACTTCGCCGACGTGCCGCCCGGCCAGGCGAAGTACGTCACCTGCCCGCGCGGCGCGGTGGTCGACGTGATCGTCGACATCCGGGTCGGCTCGCCGACGTTCGGCCGGTGGGAGGCGGTGCGGCTCGACGACGTCGACCGGCGCGCGGTCTACATCGCCGAGGGGCTCGGCCACGGCTTCTGCGCGCTCACCGACGACGCGACGCTCACCTACCTCTGCTCGACCACGTACAACCCGGCGGCCGAGCACACCGTGCACCCCCTCGACCCGTCGCTCGGCATCGAGTGGCCGGCGGCGGCGCCGGTGCTGTCCGCGCGTGACGACGCGGCGCCTTCGCTCGACGCGGCGCGCGCGGCCGGCACCCTGCCGTCGTACGACACATGCCGCGAGTACGCCGAAACCTTGCGTCAGGAGTGACGATCCGGGCCCTCGGACGGATAGTGTCTCTTCATGGAACGGCGAATCTTCGGGCTCGAGACCGAGTACGGCGTCACCTGCACCTACCGAGGCCAGCGACGACTCTCCCCCGACGAGGTGGCCCGCTACCTGTTTCGCCGGGTGGTGTCGTGGGGGCGCTCCAGCAACGTCTTCCTGCGTAACGGTGCCCGGCTCTACCTCGACGTCGGCTCCCACCCCGAGTACGCGACGCCGGAGTGTGACTCCGTCTCCGACCTCGTCGCGCACGACCGGGCCGGTGAGCGGATCCTGGAGGGCCTGCTGGTAGACGCCGAGAAGCGGCTGCACGACGAGGGCATCGCCGGCGAGATCTACCTGTTCAAGAACAACACCGACTCGGCCGGCAACTCGTACGGCTGCCACGAAAACTACCTGGTGAGCCGCCACGGCGAGTTCGGGCGGCTGGCCGACGTGCTGATCCCGTTCCTCGTCACCCGGCAGCTGATCTGTGGCGCCGGCAAGGTGCTGCAGACCCCGCGTGGCGCGGTCTACTGCCTCTCCCAGCGCGCCGAGCACATCTGGGAGGGCGTCTCCTCGGCCACCACCCGCAGCCGCCCGATCATCAACACCCGCGACGAGCCGCACGCCGACGCCGAGCGCTACCGCCGCCTCCACGTCATCGTCGGCGACTCGAACATGAACGAGGTCACCACCCTCCTCAAGGTCGGCAGCGCCGACATCGTGCTCCGCATGATCGAGGCCGGTGTGGTGATGCGCGACCTGTCGCTGGAAAACCCCATCCGGGCGATCCGCGAGGTTTCGCACGACGTCACCGGCCGCCGCAAGGTCCGCCTCGCCTCCAACAAGGAGGTCAGCGCGCTGGAGATCCAGCAGGAGTACCTGACGAAGGCCACCGAGTTCGTCGAGCGCCGCGGCGGCGACCAGACCGCCAAGCGCGTCGTCGAGCTGTGGGGCCGCGTGCTCCGCGCCGTCGAGACCGGCGACCTGGAGCCGGTGTCCCGCGAGATCGACTGGGTGAGCAAGCTCAAGCTGATCGAGCGCTACCAGGAAAAGCACGACCTGCCGCTCTCCCACCCCCGGGTCGCTCAGATGGACCTCGCATACCACGACCTGCGCCGCGGCCGCGGGCTGTACGGGCTGCTGGAGCGGCGCGGCCAGGTCGACCGCGTGGCCACCGACCTGGAGATCTTCGAGGCGAAGGAGACCCCGCCGCAGACCACGCGGGCCCGCCTGCGCGGCGAGTTCATCCGCCACGCCCAGGAGAAGCGCCGCGACTTCACCGTCGACTGGGTGCACCTCAAGCTCAACGACCAGGCCCAGCGCACGGTCCTGTGCAAGGACCCGTTCCGCGCGTACGACGAGCGGGTAGAACGGCTCATCGCCAGCATGTGAGACTTGGTGCCGCCATGATTGACGCCGATTCCCCCGACGACCAGCGCAAGCCGGGCCTGATCCAGCGCCGCCGCCAGAAGATCGCCGACGAGATCGCCCGCAACCGCCGCGGCGACTACCGCGTGCCCACCTGGGTGCTCGCGGTGGCCCTCGGCGTCTTCCTGGCGGCCTGGATCGGCCTGATCGTCTTTTCGTAGCTTGCGTCCACTCGCTAAAGTGCGGCGTTACCCGTCGTGCGAAGGTCGAGTGTGGATGCTCGCGGCCGGACGGCAGCGCGGAGGGGGGTGGTGGACGCGATGACCGCGCCCGCACGCCGGCCCGACGACCTCGAAAGTCGCCCCACGATTGGCGGGAGCTAGGCGGAGGCAAGGGCCGCGGCGTGCCGGCCGGCGGCCGCGGCGGCCATGAAGTACCACGGGTCGGCGTCCAGGCCGCGGCCCATTGTGGACAGTGGCACCGGCGACGCCTTCAGGGCCGCCTCGAGCCCGTCGACCGGCACGTGGACGATCCGGTGGCGTGCCGCCAGAGCCGCCAGCGCCTCCTCGACGTCGAAGGGCAGGGGCGACGGCACCACCACGTCCGCCGGCGCCAGGGCGACCCGGCCGTAGGCGGTCAGGCTGTGGTGGGAGATGCCGCGGTGGCGTGGGCGGGGGTCGGCGTCGGAGACGCGCAGGGAGGCGATCGGGCGGCCGCCGACGGCCACGGCCGCGTTCACCGCCTCGCCGGCCGACACGCCGCTGAAGCCCCACGCCGTGCCCGTTCCCAGGTTGCCGGGGCCCTGCGTGACCAGGGTGACGTCCGCGTGGAGGACGTGCCGCGCGGCCAGGAGTCCGCTGTGGACGGTGGTGGCCTCCAGGTCGCCGCCGAAAGCCTGGCCCACGGTCACGGTGCCGGCGAGAAACGGGCGAAGGCCGTCGAGCGTGCGGGAGAACCAGGCCGGGAGCGCGCCGCCGTCGGTCATGACGTAGGCGACGGAAAGGTCCGCCCCCAGGCCGGCGAGGATGGCGGGGAGTGCCGAGTGCAGGTCGGCCACCACCACCGGCATGCCGTCGACCGAGTCGGCGGCGGCCATGACCGCGCGGTGCGGGGAGGCCTCCTCGTCCACGCCGAGCACGATGGCCTGCAGCGGGGTGTATCGGGCCTTCACCAGGTGTCCCGCGGCGTCGCTGTCAGGGGGCAGGCGGTCCGGCACGGCCACCACCAGGGCGTAGCCACCGGTGCCCAGGCCCAGCTCCAGCGCGCCCACGTTGAGCAGGACGCGGTCGCCCACCGCGGGCTCACCGGTCAGCGCGGGATAGGCCAGGGCGCGGACCGTGGACCCGCTCACCGAGACGTCGAGCGTCACCACACCGCGCCAGACCCGACCGATCGACGACACCACACCCGAACGCCAGCGAACCATGACCGACACCTAACCACGGCGCCTCGTCGGGTCGAGGAAGACGTACCGGATGCCGCCGTACCGGGCCTGGAGGCGGCGTTCGGCCTCGTCGGCGGCGGCCTCGATGTCGGCGCCGGTGGCGTCGTCGGCGAAGTCGACCTTGGCGGCGACCAGCACGTCGGTGGGGCCGAGCTGCATGGTGAGGAGGGTGTCGACGCGTTCCACGGTGGGGATGGCGGCGATCTCCTCGGTGATCATCCGGCGGACGCGGGGAGTGGCCGCGCGGCCGACCAGCAGCGAGATGTTGGTGCGGGCCAGGGCGGCCGCCACGACGAGCAGGAGCAGGCCGATCGCGATGGAGGCGAGGCCGTCCCACATCTCGTCGCCGGTGGCCTGGGCCAGGCCGAGGCCGGTGCCGGCCAGCAGCAGGCCGACGAGCGCGGCGCTGTCCTCCAGGAACACGGCCTTGATCGTGGTGTCGGGCGTCACTCGCAGGAACCGGGCCGGGGTGACCCGCCAGCCGCGGGCCGAGGCCCGGACCTGGCGCACGGCCCGGGAGAGGGAGATCGACTCGATGACGAACGAGACGGCCAGCACCACGTACGACACGAGGTACTCGCCGCTGTGCTCGCCGGACGTGATCGTGTTGACCCCGTGGGTGACCGAGAAGCCGGCACCCGCGACGAACGTGAACAGCGCCGCGATGAACGCCCAGACGTAGCTCTCCTTGCCGTACCCGAAGGGGTGCCGCTCGTCGGCCGGGTGGGAGCCCCGCCGCAGCGCGGTGAAGAGCAGCACCTCGGTGGTGGTGTCGGCGAGCGAGTGGGCCGCCTCCGACATCATGGCCGCCGACCCGGAGATGAGGCCGGCGACGAGCTTGGCCACGGCGATGGCGAGGTTGGCGAGGCCGGCCACGATCACGGTGCCGACGCTCTCCGAGGCGCCGGCGCCCTCGGCCAGGCGCGCGTTGAGGTCGAGTGGGAGGGGCGTGGGGTGGCTGTCCGACACGAGCAGATTGTCTCCCAGGATGAGTGAACCGCGCGGGCGACGCGGCGTGGGGGAGACGTACGGGCGTGCGAATGGGGCTAGAGTCGTGTGCGTGTCGAGGTCACGGACGGAGCGCCTGGTAAACCTGGTGATCTGCCTGCTTTCCACGCGGCGGTTCCTCACCGCCGCGCAGATCGCCGCGACGGTCCCGGGCTACGAGCACGACCCCGGCGACCCGCGCGACCACGAGGCGTTCCAACGTAAGTTCGAGCGCGACAAGGCGGAGCTGCGCGAGCTCGGCGTGCCGCTGGAGACGGGCACGGCGAGCGTGTTCGATTCCGAGCCCGGCTACCGGATCGCCGCCCGGGAGTACGCGCTGCCCGACATCCAGCTCGAGCCCGACGAGGCCGCGGCCGTGGGCATCGCCGCGCGGCTCTGGCGCCACGCCGGGCTCGCCGCCGCCGCGTCGTCCGGCCTGGCCAAGCTGCGCGCGGCCGGCATCGACATCGACCCCTCGGCGACGCTCGGCGTCGAGCCGGTGGTCACCGTCGACCCGGCCTTCGCGCCGCTCACCACCGCGGCCCGCGAGCGCCGCACGGTGGCCTTCGACTACCGGGTGCCGGAGGAAGACGCCGCCACCAGCCGCCGGCTGCAGCCGTGGGGCGTGGTCTGCTGGCGCGGCAGGTGGTACGTGGTGGGTCACGACCTCGACCGCGAGGCGACCCGCTGCTTCCGGCTCTCCCGGATCGTGGGGCAGGTGCGGCTGACCGGCAAGCCGGGCGCCTACGAGCCGCCGGCCGGCGTCGATCTGATCAGCCACGTGGCCCGCTGGTCGGGGCCGCGCGAGCACACCGGGCGGGCCACCGTGCTGGTGCGGCCGGGGCGGGCGGCCGGGCTGCGCCGCTGGTCCCGCGAGGTCGAGCCGGGGCCCGACGGCGACCGGTTGGTGATCCCGTTCTCCGACGCGGAGGGGTTCGCCGGTCACGTGGTCGGATACGGCGCCGACGTCAAGGTGCTCGACCCGCCGGAGGTGCGCGAGGCGGTCATCCAGCGGCTCAAGGAGATCGCCACGCGCCACGAGGCGGCGTCGGTGACGGCCGGATGACCGCGCCGTCCCGGGCGTCCGCCGACCGGCTCGGCCGCCTGCTCAACCTGGTGCCCTACCTGCTCGCCCGCCCCGGCATCGAGCTGGCCGAGGCCGCCGCCGAGCTGGCCGTGAGCGAAAAGCAGCTGCGCGAGGACCTGGAGCTGCTGTGGGTGTGCGGGCTGCCCGGATACGGGCCGGGCGACCTGATCGACATGGCGTTCGACGGCGACCGCGTCACGATCACCTACGACGCGGGCATCGACCGCCCGCTCCGGCTCACGCCCGACGAGGCGCTCGCGCTGGTGGTGGCGCTGCGCATGCTCGCCGAGACGCCCGGCATGGCCAACCGCGACGCCATCGAGCGCACGCTCGCCAAGCTGGAGAGCGCCGCCGGCGACCTGACCAGCGCGCCCGTGGAGGTGCGGCTGCCCGGCAACGCCGACCGCCTCGACACGCTGCGCGGCGCGGTGGAGCGGCGGCGAGCGCTGCGGATCACGTACTACACGGCGACCCGCGACGAGCTGACCGAGCGCGTGGTCGACCCGATCCGGGTGCTTGTCGTGGCCGGCCGGGCCTACCTGGAGGCGTGGTGCCGGCGGGCCGAGGCGGTGCGGCTGTTCCGGGCCGACCGCATCGACGCGCTCGCCGAGCTCGAAGAGCCGGCCCGCCTCCCCGGCGAGGTGCGGCTCCACGACGTGAGCGGCGGCGTCTACCAGCCCGGCCCCGAGCTGCCGCTGGTCACGCTCCGGGTGGGGCGCGGCGGCCGGTGGATCACCGAGTACTACCCGTGTGAAGACGTGCGGCCCGACGGCGAGGAGTGGCTCGTGTCGCTGCGGGTGGCCGACCTGGCCTGGGCGCAGCGGTTCGTGATGGGGCTCGGCCCGGACGCCACGGTGGTCGCCCCGGCCGACCTCGTCGAGCGGGTGCGTCAGCAGGCGGCGGCCGCGCTCGACCAGTACAGTTAGCGCCCATGGTCATGTGGGTCGTGATCGCGGCGGTGCTGGTGGGTTTGCTGGTGCTGGCGTTGTCGGCGGGTTCGCTGGTGGGGCGGCTGCGGCCGCTGCGGCGGGCCGCGACGGCCCTGCTGCGCCGGCAGGCCGAGGCGGAAAAGCTGCAGGCCGCGGCGGTGACGCTGGCCCAGGAGGCGGAGACGCTGCGACTCAAGGCCGAGATCACACAGGAGCGGATCGCTCTTATCAAGGTCAAACTACCGACGCGCGGCCGTTGACGCCTCGCCGCCAGACGCACGTACGATAGGGCTCGACAGTCCTCACGACGATCAAGCAGTTGGAGCTTTCCATGGGCGCCCTCAAGCCGTGGCACATCGCCGTCCTCGTGGTCGTGCTGGTCCTCCTCTTCGGCGCGAAGCGGTTGCCCGACGCGGCCCGGTCCTTGGGCCGCTCGTTGCGGATCATCAAGGCCGAGACCAAGCACCTGACCGACGACGACGAGCGCGACCTGGCCGAAAAGGCGGACGCGCAGCACGGTCGCCAGCCGCTCCCGCCGCCCGCCGCGGAGCAGCGCCCGGCCGCGCCGGTCCAGGACCCGGTGCAGCGCACCCGCGACGTTTCCTGATCCGCGGCGCTCTCCGTGGCGTTCTCCCTCCTGCGGCGCGGTCCGAGCAACTTCGAGCGTGCCGCCGACGGCTCGATGACCCTCATCGAGCACCTGCGCGAGCTGCGCATGCGGCTGTTTCGCGCCTCGCTCGGGCTGCTGATCGGTTTCATCATCGGCTTCGCGATCTCGAAGCGCGTGATGGACATCATGGACAACCCGTACTGCCAGCTGGAAGCGGCCAGAGACCCGGAGACGGGCAAGTGCCTGCTGCTCCAGCTCGGCCCGGCCGACTACCTCCTGCTCCAGCTGCGCATGTCGCTCTGGCTCGGCCTGATCATCGCCGGGCCGGTCTGGCTCTACCAGCTGTGGGCGTTCATCGCGCCCGGCCTGCACCGAAACGAGCGGCGCTACGCGTACGCGTTCGCCGCGATCGCCGCCCCGCTCTTCGCCGCCGGCGGGTTCCTGGCGTTCTTCGTGGTGCACACCGGCCTCGAGTTCCTGCTGACCATCAGCCCCGACAACATCCAGACCACGCTCGAGGTCGGGCGATATTTCTCGTTCGTCACCAACCTGATCCTGATCTTCGGGGTGGCGTTCGAGTTCCCGTTGATCATCTTGATGCTCAACTTCGTGGGGCTGGCCAGCGCGAGACGCCTGCTCGGCTGGTGGCGCATCGCGATCTTCGCGTTCTTCGCGTTCTCCGCGATCGCCACACCGACGCCCGACCCGTTCGGCATGACCGCCCTCGCCATGTGCCTGTGCGTGCTCTACTTCACGGCGGTCGCGGTGGCGTTCGTCAACGACCGGCGCAAGCGGCGCCGGCAGGAGACCTACGCCGGGCTCGACGACGACGAGGCATCCCCGCTGGAGTACGACGCGGAGTCGGTGGAGGCGGGGGGGGCGGGCGGGGGCGGGGGGCCGGGGG
>Ga0081539_10000896_pt1 | contig 56801 bp, 63 predicted proteins | sample TabmetS4T2R2_FD_71023 | JGI IMG/M metagenome (GOLD analysis project Ga0081539, IMG submission 71023) | Tabebuia heterophylla rhizosphere microbial communities from the University of Puerto Rico - S4T2R2 | ecosystem: Host-associated > Plants > Roots > Rhizosphere ...
TGGCCGCCGGGTCCGGGACCCGGGTCGGCAACAGCCGCAACAAGGTGTACCTGCCCCTGGCCGGGCGGCGGATCGTGACCTGGTCGCTGGAGGTGTTCCGCAAGATCCCCGGCATCGGCCGGCTGGTCCTGGTGGTCCGCGACGACGACCGCGAGCTGGCCGCCGAGGTGCTGGACCGCGAGCTCCCCGGGGTGCCGGTCGACCTGGTCACCGGCGGCGACACCCGGCACGAGTCCGAGTACCGGGCGCTGCTCCACCTGGCCGAGGAGATCCGCCGGGGCGAGATCGACGTCGTCCTGGTCCACGACGCCGCCCGCCCGCTGGCGCCGGTGCGGATCGTGGAGGAGGTGCTGGCCACGGCCATCCGGGAGGGCAGCGCCATCCCGGCCCTGCCCTGCGAGGACGTGGTCGGGGTGGACGAGCACGGCCGGATGTCGCACGCCGGCCGGGCCGGGATGGTCCGGGTCCAGACCCCGCAGGGGTTCCGGAGCGGCCCCCTGCTGGCCGCCTACCAGGCCGCCGCCTCCGACGGCTTCACCGGGACCGACACCGCCTCCTGCGTGGAGCGCTACGAGGGCCTCCCGGTCCAGGTCGTCTCCGGCGACCCCCGCAACATCAAGGTGACCTACGCCGACGACCTGTTCACCGCCGAATTGATCCTGACGACCTCGGGGTACCAGCTGTGAGGTGAGGGGCATGGACAACGTCCACATCGTCGTGCTGGATTGTCACCACTGCCAGGGGGAGCACCTCCACGAGATCACCTACGCCGGCCGGCTGCTGGCCTCGAGCGTCTGCTCCAACTGCGGCCACACCCTGGCCAAGGACCTGCCCGGGCTGCGCCGGGCCTACATCGCCGACGTCGAGCATCGGGTGCGGACCAAGCCCCGCCGGATGCTGCGGCGGGTGATCCGCCACCCGGTGTCGTTCGCCCTCGACCTGCCCGGAGCCCTGCTCGTCAAGCCGGCCAAGATGGAGGCCGAGCTCCGGGTCCTGTACCGGCGCCGCTAGGCGAGCACCTGCAGGGGATCCTCCAAGGCGGTCTTCAGCCGCCCGAGGAACCGGGCCCCGGTCGCGCCGCCGACGGCCCGGTCGTCGACCGACAGGGTGAGCCGCATCCGCCGCCGGACCTCGATCCCATCGTCGGTCGCCACCACCTCCGGCAGCACTGCCCCGAGCCCCAGGACGGCCACGGCCGGCGGCTCGACCACGACCCGGAGCTGGTCGACGTTCAGATGGACCATGGCGAGGGCGGCGCCCCCGAGGACCGCGCCGAGGCCCGGGTCGGCCCGCAACACCATCGCGCTCGCCCTCGCCACCAGGTCGGGCACGCCTGCCTCGCGCCCAAGGTCGTTCTCGAGGCCGAGCAGCGCCTCGGCGTCCGCGGCCACCATCAGATGGACGAGGGGACGGGTCGCGGGGGCGGCCGCCGCTTCCACATCGGCGCGCGTGATGCGGCCGCCGCGGCCGGTGCCGCGAACTCGCTCCACGTCGACCCCGAGGTCGCGGGCGAGCCGGCGGGTCAGGGGGGTGGCCCTGGGCAGCATGGTCCCGACGCTAGGCAGGACCGGGAGTGGCGTCCAATACAGAAAACCTTGGCATGGATACGCACGGCGGATCCGGACCGTCAACGGCCTACGGTGTGGCCTCGCCCAGGAGGGCGTTCAGGTCGCCGACCGGGCCCAGGTGGCGGAGCTTGTCGGGGTTGACGATCGAGTGGACGGTCTGGACCCGGCCGTCGGCGATGTCGATGGCCAGCACGCCGAGCAGGCGGCCGTCGGGGTCGATGGTGAGCAGGCCGGGGTGGCCGTTGATCTCGGCCGGCCGGGCCCCCATGCCGGCGGCCCGGCCGCGGCGGGCCAGGCCGATGAGGAAGCGGGCGATCCGCTCGGCGCCGTTGACGGGGGCGGCGAGGGCGGGGGCCTTGCCGCCCCCGTCGCCGTGGAGGACGGCGTCGGCGGCCAGCAGCCGGACCAGGCCCTCGGTGTCGCCCTGGTCGATGGCGGCGAAGAAGCGGGCGGCCAGCTCCTCGCGCTGGCGGCGGGAGGCCTCGAACCGGGGGCGGCCGGCCTCGACGTGACGCCGGGCCCGGACCGCGCTCTGGCGGCAGGCCTCCTCGGAGCGGCCGACCAGCGGCGCGATCTCCGCGTAGCCGTAGCCGAACACGTCGTGCAGCAGGAACACCGCCCGCTGCACGGGCGAGAGGCGCTCCAGCAGCACCAGGAAGGCCAGGGACAGGCTGTCGGCGGTCTCGGCGTGCGCGGCCGGGTCCGGCTCCTGGCCGGTCATGAGCGGCTCCGGCAGCCACGCGCCGACATAGCGCTCGCGCCGGACCCGGGCCGAGCGCAGGTGGTCGATGGCCAGGCGGGTCGTGGTCGCCGACAGGTACGCCCTGGCCGAGGCGACCTCGGTGCCACCGGCGACGGCCCGGTGGTAGCGGAGGAACGCCTCCTGCACCAGGTCCTCGGCCTCGCTGACGCTGCCCACCATCCGGTAGGCGATCGAGAACAGCAGCGGCCGCAGCTCGGGATAGGCATCGCCGGGGTCCATCGCCCTCCAGTCAACCAGACCACCCCCACCGTTCCTCGTGGACGAGACGGCCCCGTCCCGCGTGACAGCTCGCCGCTGGTGTCACGCCCGGCCGGGCCGGCCCGTCTGCGGTGGTGGAGGTCCACGAGACCAGGAGGAGCCGAACCATGAGGATCTTTGTCGCCGGGGCGACCGGCGCCATCGGCCGGCGGCTGCTGCCGCTGCTGCTCGCCGGCGGCCACCAGGTGACCGCTATGACCCGCCGCCCGGCCAGGGCGGCCGGCCTGCGCGCGGCCGGGGCCGACGCGGTGGTCGCGGACGCCCTTGACCGCGAGGCCGTGCTGGCCGCCGTCACCGCCGCCCGGCCCGAGGTGGTGGTCCACGAGCTCACCGACCTGGCCGGGATGCGCGACTTCCGCAAGGTCGACCAGGGGTTCGCGGTCACCAACCGGCTGCGGACCGAGGGCACCGACCACCTGCTGGCCGCGGCCCGGGCGGCCGGGGCGCGGCGGTTCGTGGCCCAGAGCTTCGCCGGCTGGCCGTTCGCCCGGACCGGCGGGCCGGTCAAGACCGAGGACGACCCGCTCGACCCCGACCCGCCGGCCCAGCTCCGGCGCGCCCTTGACGCCATCCGCCATCTCGAGGCGGCCGTGCTCGGCGCCCCCGGCCTGGAAGGGCTCGTGCTCCGCTACGGCGGCTTCTACGGCCCGGGCACCTCGGCCGGGGACGGCGGGTTCATGCTCGACGACCTCCGCCGCCGCCGCTTCCCCCTGGTCGGCGCCGGCACCGGGGTCTGGTCGTTCGTGCACATCGACGACGCCGCCGCGGCCACCGTCGCCGCCGTCGAGCGGGGCGCCCCCGGCATCTACCAGATCGTCGACGACGACCCGGCGCCGGTGGCGGACTGGCTCCCCGCCCTGGCCGCCGCCGCCGGCGCCCCGCCGCCCCGGCGGGTCCCGGCCTGGCTGGCCCGGCCCCTGGCCGGCGAGCACGGCCTGGTCCTGATGACCGACGTCCGCGGCGCCTCCAACGCCAAGGCCCGCCGCGAGCTTGGCTGGCACCCGGCCCACCGAAGCTGGCGCGAGGGCTTCCGCACCAGCCTGGGCGCGGCCTAGGCCGGACCAGGAGGGCGCGCAGGATGGCGGCGTCGATGGCCAGGGCGCCCCGCGTATCCGGGTCAGCCGTCGCGGGTCCGGAGGGTGAAGGTCCGACGGCGTACACCCTGGCCGGCGAGAGCGCGTCGATGCCCCAGAGGACGTTGGAGAACTGGGTCAGGTTGGGGCTGGACACCGCCGTCCAGGTGGCCGCCGCGGCCGGGGGTGGCCAGCGCCAGCAACGCCACCGCGAGCAGGGTCGACCAGCGGGCGAGGTGGGCACGGGACCGACGTGGGCGCTGGGATGACCGCATGGCTCTGGTCAAGATTTCCTTGTCTTAGAATGGGGGCATGCGGCCCTTCGACCTCGACCGGCGGCTGGCTTCCCTGGCCAGCCTCGGGGACCCGCTGCGGCGGGACCTCTACCACCTCGTGGCCGGCCGCGACCGGCGGGGCTCGCGGGGCGAGGACCCGCTCCGCTCGGCCCTGGCCGAGCACGGCGACGAGCCGTACGACGACCAGGGGGTGCTGCGGCTGCGCAACTGCCCGTTCGGGCGGCTGACCGAGGCCCACCGCGACCTGGTCTGCTCGGCCAACCTGGCGTTCCTGGAGGGCATGGCCGAGGCCCTTCCCCGCGCCGGGCGGCGGGCCGTGCTCGACCCTCGCCCCGGGCGCTGCTGCGTCGCCCTCGTCAGCTGAGGATCCCCGAGGGAGCGGTGAGCCAGACCGCCTGGTAGGGGTCGAGCACGACCTGCCCGTGCTCGACCCGGGCCGGGCGGCCGGCGATGCGGTCGACCGGCTGGTCGTGGCCGACCAGGTACAGGGCCATGGGGCTGACGTGCTGGCGCTGCTCGGTGACGTTGTGGACGGCGAGCAGGGGGCCGAGCGGGTGGCGGCGCAGGAACGCGAACAGCTGCGGCTGCTGGAGGTCGGCGACCTCGACCGGGGTGGCGGCGTGCAGCTGCGGGGTGCCGCGGCGGGCCTCGGCGAGGGCGGCCAGGGCGGCGAAGACGCGCTGCTCGACGGTGCCGTCCTCGCGGCGGCGCCGGGCCACCTCCCAGTCCATGGCCGGGCGGTGCAGCCAGCGGTTGTCGGCGGCCAGGGCCGGGTCGTCGAGGTAGCCGTGGTCGTTGCGCAGGCCCAGCTCGTCGCCCATGTAGAGGAGCGGGATACCGTCGTAGCCGAAGATCAGGGCGTGGCCGAGCAGGATCCGCCGGATGGCCAGGTCGACCAGGGTGTCGTCGCCCGAGGCGAGGGCGTCCTCCAGCCCGGCCAGGCTGGCCAGGCTGCCGCTGGTGCGCCGGTCCCCGGTGGCCGGGTTGTCCTGGAACACCTCGCCGCGGGCGAAGCTACCGGGGAACCTGCCGGCGTAGAAGTCGGCCAGGAACCGCCGGTGGGCGAGCCCGCTCCAGCCGAGGGCGGCCGCGTCCTCGTCCAGCACGGCCCAGCCGATGTCGTCGTGGCAGCGCAGGTAGGTGGCCCAGGCGGTGGGCGCCGGCTTGGACGGCAGGCGGCCCAGGACCAGGGTGGCCAGCCGGGCGTCGCGGGTCGCCAACGCCGACCAGTACTGGACCATCAGGCTGTTGTGGTAGGCGAGGTCGGAGACGCGCCCGTGGTGGCGGCCGACGCCCAGGTAGGCGGCGAGGTCGATCGGGCTGACGATCGCCTCGGCCTTGAAGACGACCGCCGGGGCGACGATCCGGGCGCAGGCCCGCAGGGCCAGGAGCAGGTCGTGGACCTCGGGCTGGTTCTGGCAGCTGGTGCCGAGCCGCTTCCAGATGAACCCGACCGCGTCCAGGCGCAGCACCTCGACCCCACGGTTGGCCAGGTTGAGCAGGACGTCGGCCATCTCGGTGAAGACCCGCGGGTTGGACCAGTTCAGGTCCCACTGGAAGCTGTTGAAGCTGGTCCAGACCCAGCTGCCGGTCTCGGGGACGAAGCTGAAGTTGCCGGGGGCGAAGTCGGGGAAGACCTCGGGCAGGGTCTGCTCGTAGGCGTCGGGCAGCTCCCGGTCACCGAAGAGCCAGAACATCGCCTCGGCCTCGGGGTCACCGGCGCGGGCAGCCACCGCCCAGGCGTGCTCGGCCGCGCAGTGGTTGAGCACCAGGTCGACGCAGACGCTCATCCCCCTGGCCCTGGCCTGCCCGCACAGCCGCTCCAGGTCGTCCATGGTGCCGAGCCGGGGGTCGACGGCGCGGTAGTCGCGGACCGCGTAGCCGCCGTCGGAGTCCCCCTCCCGCGGGGCCAGCAGCGGCATCAGGTGCAGGTAGCGGACTCCCAGCTCGCCAAGGTAGTCGAGGTGCTCGGAGACCCCCTCGAGGGTCCCGGCGAACCGGTCGGCGTAGCAGACGTAGCCGATCATCGACGGGTCCTGGAACCAGTCCGGGCGGATGCTGCGCTCCAGGTCGAGCAGCTTCAGCTCCTCGTCCCGCTCCCGGTAGCGCTCGGCCAGCAGCACCGCGACCCGTTCCAGCAGCCCGTCCAGGTCGTGCGCGGCGGCATAGGGCGCGGTCAGCCCCTCGACCAGGTCGTCCCACCACCGCCGCAGCCGCACCACGAACAGGTCGACGTCCCGGCCGGCAACCCCCTCGAACACCTTCCGGACCTGCCCCTCGATCCCTTCGGGCACCCCGCCCCGCCTCCCGCCTCCTCCGGTCATCGGCAGCCGGCCCAGCGCCCGACCCGCTTGAACCGCTGGACGCGCAGGAAGGCTTCGCGGACCCGGGCGCGGGAGAGGCGGCCGGTGGCGACGGCCTTGGCGAGGTGGTCGAGGACGGCCGCGACCTGGGTGTGGCCGGAGAGGGTGAGCTGGTCGACCCCGGCGGCCAGGGACCGTTCGGCGGCGACCGGGAGCGGCAGGGTGCCGGCGATGGCGCCCATCTCCAGGGCGTCGGAGACGACCAGGCCGTCGAAGCCCATGCGATCGCGCAGCAGCCGCCCGACCACCCTCGGGGACAGGCTGGCCGGGGTCCCGGGGTCGACGGCCTTGACGAGCAGATGGGCGACCATGACCGCGTCCAGGCCGGCGCGGATGGCGCTGCGGAACGGGGCCAGGTCGCGGTCCTCCAGCCGGGCCATGGAGGCGTCGACGACCGGGAGCAGCCGGTGGGAGTCGACGGTGGTGGCGCCGTGGCCGGGGAAGTGCTTGCCCACGGCCGCGACCCCGCCGGCGGCCAGGCCGCGCCGCCAGGCGACGGCGGCCCGGCTCACGGTGGCCGGGTCGGCCCCGAACGAGCGGTCGCCGATCACCCCGTCGGAGCGGGCCCCGGTGACGTCGAGCACCGGGGCCAGGTCGGCGGTGATCCCGAGGGCGGCCAGGTCGCGCCCGGTGGCCTTGCCGTAGCCCTCGACCCGGTCGGCGGGCAGGCGCCCGAGGTCGCGGGCTGCCGGGCTGTCCCGGACGATCCCTCGCAGGCGGGCCACCCGGGTCCCGGGTTCCTGGTCCACGGCGACCTCCAGCGGGATCTCGGCTCGCCGCTTGAGCGCGCCCACCAGCGCCTTGACCTGCCCGGCGGAGGAGACGTTGCGCCGGAACAGCAGCAGCCCCCCGATCCCCCGGTCGACCAGCCCGCGGCTGACCGCTCCGGTCGTGGTCCCGGGGAAGCCGACCAGCAGCAGCTGGGCCAGCTGCGTGTCGAGCGGCGGCAGCTCCGCGCACCGGGCCGGCCCCGCCGAGGGGGTTGTGGACAACCTCGGCCCCCCGTTGCCCGGGTCGGCTACCCTCCCGGTTCGGGGGCCCACGGAGCCGGAGGTGGGCGGGTTCCCCCGTGCCCCGGCGGCCGCCGGGCCACCCGACCCGCCGCCGCGCTCGCAGGCGGCCACCAGCAAGACCAGCAGCAGCCCGGTCGCCAGCAATCCGCGCCGGGTCAGGCCTCGACCTCCTGGCCGTCTTCGGACCAGCGGGTGTGGAAGGTGCCGGGGCGGTCGAGGCGGCGGTAGGTGTGGGCGCCGAAGAAGTCGCGCTGGGCCTGGAGGAGGTTGGCCGGGCCGCGCTCGCGCCGGAAGCCGTCGTAGGAGGCCAGCGAGGAGGCGAACGCCGGCACGGCGATCCCCAGCTCGGCCGCGGTGGCCACGACCCGGCGCCAGGCGTCCTGGGCCTGGCCCACGGCGTCGCGGAAGTACCCGGCGAACAGGAGGTTCCGCAGGCCGGCGTCGGCCTCGTAGGCCTCGCGGATGCGGTCGAGGAACCGGGCCCGGATGATGCAGCCGCCCCGCCAGATGGTGGCCAGGCCACCCAGCTCGACCCCCCAGCCGTAGGCCTCGGAGGCGGCCGCGATCTGCTCGAACCCCTGGGCGTAGGCGACCACCTTGGAGGCGTAGAGGGCGTCGCGGACGTCGTCGACGAAGGCGCCAGCCCGGGCCGTGTCCAGCCGCCCGGCGGGGCCGGGGAGGACCTTGGCCGCGGCCGTGCGCTGGTCCTTCTGGGACGACAGGACCCGGGCGAACACCGCCTCGGTGATTCCGGTCACGGGCACGCCCAGCTCAAGGGCCGACTGGACGGTCCAGCGGCCGGTGCCCTTCTGCTCGGCCTGGTCGAGGATCACGTCGACCAGCGGCCGGCCGGTCGCCTGGTCGACCTGGCGCAGCACCTTGGCGGTGATCTCGATCAGGAACGAGTCCAGGTCGCCGGCGTTCCAGCCCTCGAACACCTCGGCCAGCTCGGCCGCGCCCATCCCGGCGCCATGGCCCAGCAGGTCGTAGGCCTCGGCGATGAGCTGCATGTCGGCGTACTCGATGCCGTTGTGGACCATCTTGACGTAGTGGCCGGCTCCGCCCGGCCCGACCAGCCGGCAGCAGGGCACGCCGTCGACCTGGGCGGCGATGGTGGTGAGGATCCGCTCGACCAGCCCGTAGGCCTCGGGGGGGCCGCCGGGCATGATGCTCGGCCCGTGCAGGGCCCCCTCCTCGCCCCCGGACACCCCGGTGCCGAGGAACCGCAGCCCCCGCGAGGCCATGGCCTGCTCGCGGCGGACGGTGTCCTCGAAGTAGCTGTTGCCGCCGTCGATCAGCAGATCGCCCTCGTCCAGGTGCCCGGCCAGCTCGTCGAGGACGGCGTCGACGGGCCGGCCGGCCTTGACCATGACCAGGATGCGCCGGGGCGGGGCCAGGGCGGCCACGAACTCCTCGGTCGAGAAGGTGCCGTGAAGCTCGCCCTCGTCGCCGTGGCGCTCGAGCAGCTCGCGGGTCCGGCTCTCGGTCCGGTTGTGGACGGCGACCGGGAACCCGTTGCGGGCGACGTTGCGGGCCAGGTTGGCCCCCATGGTGGCCAGGCCGGTGACGCCCAGCTCGCACTGTCCGGCCATCCGGCCCTCCTCCAGCGTCGGCGCGCTTGCCGTGCAGGCACGCTACAGGACGGCGGGAGCAGCGTGCAGTCCGGGGCGGGAACCAGAGGCCCGGTTAGGGATTGGCCGTGGCCGTGCTGAGCCAGGCCAGGTAGCCGGGGCTGCCGTGGTCGACGGGGACGGCGGTCAGCTCGGGGATCTCGTAGCGGTGGTTGGTCTCGATGTGGGCGGCCAGGGCGTCGAACCGCGCGGCGGTGGTCTTGATGAGGCACAGCCACTCCTCGGCGGTCTCGATGGCCCCCTTCCACCGGTAGGTGCTGGAGATCGGGCCGAGCACCTGCACGCAGGCGGCCAGGCGCCGCTCGACCAGGTCGCGGGCGAGGCGCTCAGCGTCCTCGTGGCCGTCGGTCGTGGTCATCGCCATCAGGTACCGGTCGGGCACGGCACGCTCCTCGTCGAGGCGGGTCAGGGTTGGTCCGGCCGAGGGATCGTACGGCTCGGGATGCCCCGGGCCAGCATCGCCGCCCCCAGGGCGACGGCGGCGGTGAGGGCGAACGCGCCCGCGATGCCGGCGCTCGGGGGCCGGCCGGTGGCCGCCCCGGCCGCGACCAGCACCCCGCCGAGCCCGGCCCCCAGGGCCACGCCGAGGTTCTCGCCCAGCTGGAGCGACGCGCTGGCCACCCCCTCCTGGCCGCTCGGGGCCTCGCCCAGCACCAGCAGCGAGATCGGCGAGTAGGCGAGCCCGATCCCGAAGCCGCCCACCGCCCAGCCGGCCAGGGCCACCGCCACCGGCACCTCGGGGCGCAGGGCGGCGGCCTCGCAGGCGATCCCGGCGGCGACGATCAGGAACCCGGCCCGGATCAGCCGCCGCCCCGGCCACGCGGCCGCCTTGCGCTCCTGGACCCAGGACCCGGCCGTCCAGGCCAGGGTCGCGGCGGTCACGGCCACGCTGGCCACGGCCGTGCTCTCGCCCCGGACCGAGGTGATGGCCAGGGGCACGTAGGTGTCGGCGCCGAAGAAGGCGAAGGTGAGCAGGGCCCGGCAGAGCACCGTGACCGGCAGGCCGGGCCGGGCGGTCAGCGTCCCCGGCGGGAGCAGGCCTCGGAGCGGCACCACCCCGACGGCGAGGCCGGCCGCGACCAGCAGGGCCCCGGGCAGGGGCGAGCGGCTGGTGAGGCCGGCCAGCACCAGCCCGGCTCCGGCGGCCACGCCGACCGCCCTGGGCAGCCGGCCCCGCTGGACCAGCGGCTCGGCCGGCGGGCCCAGCCGGCGCAGCGACGGCCAGGCCAGGGCGCCGGAGGCGATCACCAGCGGCAGCAGCCCCAGGAACACCCAGCGCCAGCCCAGGCGGGCCGCGACCAGGGCCGACACCGCCGGCCCGACCAGGCCGGGCACGACCCAGGCGGTCGACAGCACCGCGAACACCCGTGGCCGCAGGGACTCCGGGTAGGAGCGGCCGATGGCGGCGTAGGCGACCGCCGGGACGGCCCCGGCACCCAGCCCCTGGAGGCCGCGGGCCAGCACCAGCACCAGCATGCTGGGCGCGAGGCCGCCGATGGTCAGCCCGGTCACGAACACCAGCACCCCGGCCACGAACGGCGGGGCCGGGCCGCGCCGGTCGGCCTGGCCGCCGGCGACCACGATGCCGACCAGCACCCCGAGCTGGAAGGCGCTCGTCACCCAGCCGTACAGGCGGATGCCGTGGAGGTCGTCCTTGATCGCGGGCAGGATGGTGATGACGGCCAGGGCCTCGAAGGCGACCAGGGTGATGGTCAGGACCAGGCCCACGGTGAGCCCGCGCCGGGCGGGCGTCATCAGCCCGGCCGGCTGCCTCGACGACCCCTTCATCGTTGGCCCACGCCGGCCATGCTACCGGCCGTCCACCGGCCGACCCGCCCGGCTTGACAGGCAACAGCCTGGTTTGGAAGGGTACGGCCGTCGTCGGCCACCCCCCCAATCCCCCAGTTGGGCCAACGGCAGGCCAAGCGGTACGCGCGCGTGGCTCGCCCACGTGGGCTTGCTGCATTGGCGACGCCCTGGCCCGCTTCCCCTCGAGAGGCTCGCCAGCTTGCGCAACCAACCGGCTCCACGCGGCTCCAGGGCCCGCCCGCGCCACGCCCGGGCCGCCTCGCCGTGGCGCGGCAACCTCAGGATGGGGTTCCTGATCGTCTTCCCCCTGCTGCTGGCCTGGGCCCTGCTGCCGGCCAGCGCCAAGCCGGGCGGCGGGCCGCTCGGCAAGGACCCGACCGCCGCGGCCGCCGCCGAGCGGGCGGCCGGACGGCCGGCCAAGGTCGCCGGCGCAACCACCGCGGAAGCGAAGCGGCGGCCACGGCGCACGACCACCACCACCACCCCGACGACCACCGCCCGGGCGGCCACCACCACCTCGAGGGCGCCGCGGACCACCGCCCCGCCGACCACGGCCGCCGCCCCGGCCGGCGGCGGGTCGACCGCCCAGATGCTGACCAACGACCTGTTCGACCGCCTCAACGCCGAGCGCCGGGCCAGGGGCCTGGCCGCCCTCAAGTGGGACCCCGACCTGGCCCGGGTGGCCGGCGACTGGTCCGAGCACATGGCCAGCACCGGCACCTTCGCCCACCGCGACCTGGGCTCGGCCGGCGGCCTGCCCGGCATGTCGAAGTTCTCGGCCCTGGGCGAGAACATCGCCTGGGTCGAGGGCTACCCGAGCATGGGCAACCAGCTCCACGTCGGCTGGATGAAGTCGGAGGGGCACCGGGCCAACATGCTCCAGCGGGGCTTCGACTCGGTCGGGATCGGGGTCGTCTGCTCCGGCGGCCGGGCCTGGGCGACCCAGAACTTCGGCCGCCTGGACAGCTCCAGCGCCCCCTCGTTGAGCTCCAGCACCCCGGCCGAGGAGCCGATCGTCGCCACCCGCAACGACGGTGTGCGCTGCTGAGCCCCGGCTGACCGGAACAAGGTTTCGCGGCCGAGGGCAGTCGTGGTCAGATGAGCTGGCCAACGGTGGCCGCGGCCACCCCTGACGATCGGATGCGACTGAGGCGGTGCTCGGGATGCTCAAGGCGTGGGTGCTGATCCAGACGGAGGTGGGACGGGCCGGCGAGGTGTCGGCGGCGGTGACCGCCATCGAGGGCGTCGAGCTGTCCGAGGTGACCGCGGGCCCGTTCGATGTCATCGCCAAGGTGCAGGCCCCCAACCTGGACGCGCTTGGCAGGCTGATCGTCAGCCGCGTGCAGGGCGTTCCCGGCACCCTGCGCACCCTCACCTGCCCCCGGCCCGGCCCCGACCCGGACCGCCCGGGCGCCTAGGCACGCGGCCGTGAGCGGCCAGGCCGCGCCGCCGCTGCATCCCGAGGTCCAGCCGCTGGCCGGGCTGCTCGGGACCTGGCAGGGCGAGGGCGCCGGCGAGTACCCGACCATCTCGCCGTTCCGCTACGGCGAGGAGCTGCGCTTCTGGCACGTCGGCAAGCCGTTCCTGGCCTATGCCCAGCGGACCTGGAGCCTGGACGACGGCCGGCCCCTGCACGCCGAGAGCGGCTACTGGCGGGCCAAGCCGGGCGGGGCCGTCGAGCTGGTGCTGGCGCACCCCACCGGCATCGTCGAGGTCCAGGAGGGCAGGATGGACGGCGGCCGGATCGAGCTGCGGAGCACCGCCCTGGCCGGCACCGCCACCGCCAAGGAGGTCACCGCCTTGCAGCGCCGCTTCTCCCTGGACGGCGACCGCCTCAGCTACACCCTGGACATGGCCGCCGTCGGCCAGCCCCTCCAGTACCACCTGGCCGCCGAGCTCCACCGCACCGGCTGACCCCGGCTCAGCCGTCCACCAGGACAAGGTCGAGCCCGGCCAGGCGCCCTGGGTCGCTGGTCACCTCCAGCTCGAGGATGCGGTCGTCGCGGATGGTGAAGGCGAGCACGATCCGGGGCCGCCCCTGGGGGGCCACGACCAGGCCCGGGACCCCGTCGACCAGGGCCGGGGAGGCGAACCGGGCCTGCCCGGCGAAGGCGAGGGCCTGCTCGGCCACGGCCCGGGCGCCGCGCACCACCCGGGAGGCGTCGGCTCGCACGACCACGTCGGGGTCGAGCAGGGCCAGCAGGCGCTCGAACTCGCCCTCCCTGGCGGCGGCCAGGAAGGCGTCGACCACCGCCCGCTGCCGGGCCTGGTCGGCCGCCGGGCCGGGCTCGGGCGCGGCGCCCTGGACCCGCCGCCGGGCCCGGCTGGCCAGCTGCCGGGCCGCCGCCGGGGAGCGGCCCAGGACGGCCGCCACCTCGTCGAACGGCACGGCGAACAGGTCGTGGAGCACGAAGGCCAGGCGCTCGGCCGGGCCGAGGGTGTCCAGGACGACCAGCAGGGCCGCTCCGACCCCCTCGGCCAGCAGGGCCTGCTCCTCAGGGCCGGCGGCGTCCCCGGCTCCAGCCCCGTCCCCCGGCCGGGTGGCCAGGTCGTCGTCCAGCGGCTCCTCGCGCCGCGCCCCGCGGGCCCGCAACAGGTCCAGGCAGACCCGGGCGACCACGGTCGTGAGCCAGCCGCCGAGGTTGCCGAGGCCGGCGGGGTCGGTGCGGCTCAGGCGCAGCCAGGCCTCCTGCACGGCGTCGTCGGCCTCGCCACCCGAGCCGAGCATGTGGTAGGCCACGGCCCGCAGGTGGGGCCGATGGGCCTCGAACCGTTCGGCCAGCCAGTCGCGGTCGTCCATCGTCACATTCTCCCGCCGGGTTCCGTCAGGGTGGTGACGAGCCCGGCCTGGCCGATGTGACAGGAGGAGGAGCAGGTCATGGCGCCGATGGTGTCCAGCATCGAGATCGCCCGTCCCCCGGACGAGGTGTTCGCCTACGTCACCGATCCCTCGCGGTTCGGCGAGTGGCAGCGCGACGTGGTCGCCGTGCGGGTCGAGGGCGGCCGGCCGGGCGGGGTCGGCTCCAGGTTCAGCACCACCCGCCGGGTCGGCGGCAGCGACCGGTCCATGACCCAGGAGGTCACCGAGGCCAGCGCCCCCCGGCGGTGGGCGGCACGGGCCGTCGACGGCCCGGTCCGGCCCAACGCCACCGTCACCGTGGAGCCGCTCGGCGACGGCGCCCGGTCGCGGGTCACCTTCACCCTCGACTTCGAGGGCCACGGGATGGGCCGGCCGCTGCTGCCGCTGGTCCGCCGGCAGGCCGAGCGGGCGGCCCCGGTGAGCTACCGGACCCTCAAGGAGCTGCTCGAGCGGGGCGACGACCTCAAGGGGCGATGACCCGTCCCAGGTCGGGCGGGGGCGGCAGGTGGGCCTGGGCCGCCTCCAGCGCCTCCACGGCGGCCAGGACCTCGGCCGGCAGGGGGCTGGAGCGCCGTGCGGCCAGGTCGACGTGCAGGGCCAGCTCCTCATGGGTGGCGGCCACCACCCCCCGGCCGAGGTGCTCCATCACCAGCAGGTAGTGGAGCTTCTTGGCCGAGTGCCCGACCATCCGGGCCAGGATCCGGTACCGCTCCCCTTCGGCCAGCTCGGCGTGGTAGCGGGTGTGCTCCTCCACCACCATCAGGGTCGCCCCGGTCCGCACGTTGTACTCGTCCGGCGCCAGCCCGAGGTGCGCGAACAGCCCGTCGGTGGAGAGGTCGAACGCCGCCCGGTAGTGGACGACGTTCATGTGCCCGTTGTAGTCGATGTGCTCGGGGCCGACCGTGCCCTGCCCGACGACCAGCCCGTCCACCTGCATGGGCGGAAGTCTACCCGGCCGGTGTGCGACCCTGGCGCCATGGACGACCAGGGCGCGGCGCCGTTCTGCTACCTGACCACCACTGGCCGGGTGTCGGGGCGGCCACACACCATCGAGATCTGGTTCGCCCTCCGCGACCGCACCCTGTACCTGCTGTCGGGCGGCGGCGACCGCTCCGACTGGGTCCGCAACCTCCTCGCCCACCCCGAGGTCAGCGTCCGCATCGGCCGCCGCGACGCCCCCGCCCTGGCCGCCCGCGCCCGCGTGGTCGACCCTAGCTCGGACGAGGACGACCTGGCCCGCCGCCTGGTCACCGGCAAGTACCAGCCCGGCTACGGCGGCGACCTGACCGGCTGGCGCCGCTCCTCCCTCCCGGTGGCCGTCGACCTGGCGGCGCCCGAGGGCTGACCGGGTAGGCTGGCGGTCATGTCGCAAGCCGAGCCGTGGACGGTCGAGCGGGCCAACGCCGCCCTGCCGCGGGTCGGGGCCGCCCTGACGCGGATCCACGACCTGGTGGCCGAGGCCAGGCGGGAGCGCGAGGGCACGGCCGGGCTCCTGGAGGGCAACGGCCACCCCGCCCCGCCCACGGGCGCCACCGAGCTGCGGGCCGCGGTCGAGGCGCTGACCGGCGAGGGGATTATCCTGCGGGACGTGGACGCCGGGCTGGTCGACTTCCCGGCCCGGCTGGACGACGGCCGCGAGTACCTCCTGTGCTGGGTGCTGGGTGAGCCGGCGGTCGAGTGGTGGCACTGGCCGGACACCGGGTTCGCCGGCCGCCGTCCCCTGGCCGACCTGCCCGCCTAGCCCGGTCCCGACGGCGGCGGCCGCAGACCGGCAGCGGATCCACAGGGCCACGTCAGCCCGCCCGCGCATGGTGCGTACGACAGCACCGTCCGCGGAGGAGATCCCATGAGCCAGCTGATTGCCAGCACCGCCACCCGGCCCCCGGCGTTCCGGGACCGGGCCGCCACCGATTCCACCGACCCCGCTCCCGAGCCCCGGCGTTCCAGGCTCTGGACCGTCATCGAGGCCCTGGCCTACGCCGGCGCCTACATCGACCCGTCGGGGGTCCTGGCCGTCCAGCGGCTGCGCCAGGCCCAGGAGGCGGAGGAGCGCCGTGCCCAGAGCTGACCACATCCACCAGGCGGCCGCGTCCAGCCTGGCCGCCGTGCCCCCGAGCCGCCCTCCTCGAAACGGGGTGGTTCGGGGAGCCGGTCAGCCCTGGAGCTGGGCCAGGACGGTGGCGGCGTGGCCGTCGGCCTTGACGTTGTGCCAGGCCCGTTCGACACGGCCCTGCTCGTCGACGAGGAAGGTGGACCGCAGGACCCCGACCGAGGTGCGGCCGTAGCGGGTCTTCTCGCCCCAGGCGCCCCAGGCGTCCATGACGGCGTGGTCGGCGTCGGTCAGGAGCGGGAACTGGAGGCCGTACCTGCCGCGGAAGCGCTGGTGGCTGGCGGCGTTGTCGGGGGAGACGCCGAGCACGGGCACGCCGGCGGACCGGAAGCCGGCCAGGTTGTCGTTGAACTGGCAGGCCTCCTTGGTGCAGCCGGGGGTGTCGTCGGCCGGGTAGAAGTAGACGAGCACCTTGGAGCCCTTGAAGTCGTCCAGGGAAACCGGGTTGCCGTCCTGGTCGGGCAGGGTGAACGAGGGCGCCTGGGCGCCCGCTTCGAGCTTGGCCATGGGAGGTCCCTCCTCGGCGGTCGACGGTCCGACTGTAGCGCTAGGCGGCCTGGGCGGCGGACACGACCAGGGTGCCGAGCACGGCGATCGCGGCCCCGGCGGCCTGGGCGGCGGCGGGTCGCTCGGCGGTCAGGACGTGGGCCAGGAGGGCCGTGACCACCGGGGCGAGCGAGCCCAGGACGGCGACCACGGCCAGGTCGCCGCGGGTGACGGCGTAGGCCAGGGAGGCGTCGGCGGACAGGTTGAGCATGGTCAGCACGCCCACCGGCCACAGCAGGGCCCGGTCGGCGAGGCCGAGGCGGCTGCCCCGGCCGCGCAGCGCCCCGGCCAGGGCGGTGGGCAGGGCGCCGACCTGGACGCCGAGGACGACCCAGAGGACGCTCCCGCCGGCGGCCTCGCCGCCCAGGTCGACGCCGACGAAGAACAGCCCGAAGCACACGGCCGCGACCAGGGCGAGCAGGACCGGCACGGGCGGGCGGGGCATGGCGACCCGGCGCCGGGTCGCCGGCGGGCCGTGCCAGGTCGGGGCCGGAGCCTCCTCCTCGCGCTCGGCCGAGGCGAGCGAGGTCACGGCGACCCCGACCAGGACCAGCACCAGGCCGGCCAGGGCGGACGGGCTCGGCCGCTCCCCGCCGGCCAGGTCGACCAGCAGCGGGAGCACGGCCCCGCTGGAGGCCAGAGGGGCGATGATGGCCGTCTGCCCGGTGGCCAGGGCCTGGTAGTAGGCGACCAGGCCGGCCGCCCCGACCGCCCCGGCGGCGGTTCCCCAGACCAGCCCGCCCCCGCTGTAGGGCTGGCGGACGGCCAGGACCACCACCAGCAGAAGCGCGCTCTGGAGGGTCTGGCTGTAGAGCACCAGGAGCACCGGGGCGACCCGCTTGGCGACCCGGCTGGCCAGAAAGTCGCTGACGCCATACCCGACGCTGCTCCCGAGGGCCAGCAGGATGGCGGTCATGGGGGAGGAGCCTAACCCCTCCCGGGTGGCCGCGGGGCTAGTGGGTGGTGGCTGCGCCAGGGGTGGTGCGGCGGCGCAGGACCAGCACCACGGCGACGGCGGCGGCCAGGAGGAGGCCGAGCCCACCGGCGACCCACGGCCACAGGGCGGGGGCCGGGTCGGCCGGAGCGGACGGAGCCGGGGTGGCCGCGGCCGGGCTGGCGGCACCGGGGCTGGCTGAGGCGGCCGGGGCCGGCGCGGTCAGCGCCGGGCGGTTCGGGAGCCCCAGCGCGATCAGCGTGGTCCGGAGCGCGTCGGAGGCCTTGTACCAGCCGCCCTTGGTGCTGGTGTCCAGCACCCGCTGCCCCGGGGCCAGGTAGGTGACCGGACCCCCGGCCGCGTAGGGCCAGACGGACTGCCGCACCAGGTCCTCGGTCCCGGCGCCGTTCGGGAACGTCCAGGTGATGGTGTACCGCGGCCCGCGCTGGGCGGCCGGGGTGGGGGCGGTCGTGACCCCGCCGGCCGGGCCACCCTCGAACAGCACGGCCCACATCCCCGCCTCCTGGGCCAAGGTGGACAGGTCGCCGCCGCTCCCAGGCTCGCCGTCGCCCTTGATGGTGATCGGCCCGCCGGGCAGGCCGCCCGACCCGCCGCCCGAGATGGTGGCCGCCGACGCCCCTTTGGCCTGGGCGGCCGTCGGCACCACGGCGAGGAGGAGGGCGAGGGCGAGCATGGTCAGAGCGGCGCGGCGCGACATGGTTGGGCTCCTTCCCGGTCCCGGTGTCCCGAACGCTTGCCCCCTGTACACCGGGAGGGCGGCCCTGGTTCCCGGGGTCAGCTCCGGTAGACCAGCATCGGCGTGCCCACCGGCAGCTTGGCGTACCACCGGTCCATGGCGGCGATGGTGATGCGGATGCAGCCGTGGCTGGCCGGGAACGGCGGCACCGAGTAGGCCCCGTGCAGGGCGTAGCCGCCGATGAAGTAGGCCGGCCGGTAGAGCAGGCCGAGCTTGCTCTTGCGCCAGGCGTCGATCTTGCGCTGGATGGTGAAGCTGCCCAGCGGGGTCACGGCCACCCGGACGTCGCCGTCGACGGTGTAGGTCTGGCCCGAGGCCGAGGAGGCGTCGAGGATCTCCACCACCTCGCCGTCCCTGACCATGTAGACGACCTGCAGGGTGAGGTCGGCCTCGACGTGGAAGCCGGGCTTGGCCGACCGGGGCTTGGGCACCCGGGGGTCGGCCAGGGCCTTGCGGGTGATGGGGCCGACCACCCCGTCGCGGCCGATGCGGTTGACCTTCTGGAAGGCCACCACCGAGTGGTGGGTCTCGGGGCCGAACTGGCCGTCGGCCTCCTGGACCTGGTAGCCGAGCTCGTGCAGCCGCTGCTGGAGCGCCTTGACGGCGGGGCCCTCGGACCCCGACTGCAGCTTGGCCGGCGCCGCCGGCTTCGGCCTGGTCGTGGTCGTCGGGGCCGCGGTGGTCGAGGGCGCCGCGGTGGTCGGGGGCTCGCTGGTGGTCGGGGCGGCCGTGGTCGGCGGGTCGGTGGTCGGCGGGCTGGTCGAGGTCACGCCCTGGGCGGCGTGCCCCGGCTCCTCCCCGCCCGCGCTCGAGCAGGCGCCGAGAACCAGCGCCGCCGCCAGCCCGGCCGCGACCAGGACGGCCGCGCCTCGCCTGCTTGCTGCCACCCTCCCCACCTCCGGTCCGCCGGATCCTGCCGTGCTCCCACAAGTACCAGCCCAACCATTCCCTCGCCGTCTCGCCCCGGTAACGGTTTGCGTCATCCGACCTTGGGCGTGGCCCGCTCGACGATCGCGGCCAGGTCCAGGCCGGGCGGGAGGGTGCCGAACGCGGCCCCGCGGTCGCCGGCGACCCGGGAGGCGCAGAAGGCGTCGGCCACCGCCGGGTGGCCGTGGCGGACCAGCAGGGCCGCCTGGAGCAGCACCGCCAGCCGTTCGACCAGCCGTCGTGCGCCGGCCTGGAGGCCGACCGGGTCGGCGGCGCCGCTCAGCTCCCGTTCCAGGGCCGCCGCCGCCCGCTCCAGCCGCGGCTCGGCCGCCCGGGCCGGGGCAAGCTCGTCCAGCAGCGCGGGCAGCCCCTCGGGCTGGCGGGACAGGACCCGCAGCACGTCGAGGCTGTTGATGTTGCCGGCCCCCTCCCACAGGGAGTTGAGCGGCGCCTCCCGGTACAGCCGGGGCATCCCGCTCTCCTCCACGTACCCGTTGCCGCCCAGGCACTCCAGCGCCTCGGCGGCCACCGCCGGGGCGCGCTTGCACACCCAGTACTTGGCCACCGCCGTGGCCAGCCGGCGGAATGCCGCCTCGCCGGGGTCGCCGGCCGCCCGGTCGAACGCCCCGGCCACCCGCATCGCCAGACAGGTGGCCGCCTCGGACTCGACGGCCAGGTCGGCCAGGACGTTGGTCATGAGCGGCTGGTCGGCCAGCCGGCGCCCGAACGCGCTGCGGTGGGCGGCGTGGTGGCTGGCCTGGGCGACCGCCTGGCGCATCAGCGCCGCCGACCCGACCACGCAGTCGAGGCGGGTGTGGTTGACCATCTCCAGGATGGCCGCCAGGCCCCTGCCCGGTTCCCCCACCGGCCAGCCGGCAGCCCCGTCCAGCTCGACCTCGGCCGAGGCGTTGGCCCGGTTACCGAGCTTGTCCTTGAGCCGCTGGAGGTGGAAGCGGTTGCGGGTCCCGTCTGGGAGGACACGGGGGACCAGGAAGCAGCTCAGCCCGGCCGGCGTCTGGGCCAGGACCAGGAAGGCGTCGCTCATCGGGGCCGAGCAGAACCACTTGTGGCCGGTCAGCAGCCAGAGGCCATCGGCGCCGGCCGGGGCGGCGGTGGTGGTGGTGGCCCGGACGTCGCTGCCGCCCTGCTTCTCGGTCATGGCCATGCCGCACAGCGCCCCCGCCTTGGCCGCCACCGGCGCCAGCCCCGGCTCGTAGGCGAGCGCGGTCAGCTTCGGCTCCCAGACCTCGATGAGCCCCTGGGCCGTCCCCGGGCCGGGGGCGGCGGCCCGCAGGGCGGGCACGGCGGCGAAGGTCATGCTCACCGGGCAGCCGTGGCCGGCCTCGACCTGGGTCCAGAGGTAGAAGCCGGCCGCCCTGGCCACGTGGGCCCCCGGCCGGGGGTCGCGCCAGGGGGCGGCATGGAGGCCGGCGACGACGGCCGTGCCCAGCAGCCGGTGCCAGGCCGGGTGGAAGTCGACCTCGTCGATCCGGTGACCGTGGCGGTCGTGGGTGCGCAGCCTCGGCGGGTTGCTGTCGGCGGCCTCGCCCCAGGCGATCGCCTCCGGGCTGCCGGCCAGCACCCCGATGGTCCGGACCCGGTCCTCCGCCCAGCCAGCCCCCTCCCGGTGCAGCGCCTGCGCCAGCACCGGGTCGTTGTCGTAGAGGTCGTAGCCGGCCAGCGGTGGCGGCTGGTTCAGCACCTCGTGGGTGGGTGGCACCCTCCCAGGCTACAGCTCGTCGAGGGTGGCGAACAGCCTGGTGAAGAGGTGCAGGGGCTCGCGGCCGATGGCCGGGAGCAGCCGTTGCTGCTGGGTCAGCAGGTATCTGGCCGGGCGGTAGCGGTCCACCGGGGTGCCGGTGGCCCGCTCGACCCGGCGGACGATCGAGCCCTCGCCGGCCAGCGCGTCCGGGTCGAGCTCCTCGACCCCGGTGGCGGCCAGCAGGTGCAGGTAGAAGGCGTCGTCGAAGAGGTCCTCGAGGCCGGCCTCGCTCTGGCCGGTCAGCTCGGTCAGGGGCAGGAGGCGCTCGGGCAGGACCACCCCCTGGTCGGCCAGGGCCCGGACGGCCGGGTGGCCGGCCCCGACCTCCAGCAGCACGGCCGCCTCCAGGGGCCCGCCGAGCAGGGCCGACAGCAGCGGCAGGCCGCCCAGCCCGCCGGTCGGCAGCACCCGCCAGGCCGGGTCGAGGCCCCGGCGGCCGCCCTCGCGCAGGTAGCCGCTCATCACCTCCAGGTAGACGAGGTCGGGCACGCCGCCGACGAGCAGGGTCCGGGGACCGGCCCCGAGCCCCTCCAGCAGGGCCGTGGCCAGGGCCCCGGTCAGGGGCAGGACGGTGTCGCGGCTGGCCGCCCCGCGGCCGTCGCCGACCCGGGTGCCCTCGCCGGGCACGTCCTCGACGGTGCGGACCCGGTGGGGACGGGTGGCGTCGACCATGTAGGGCGAGTGGGTGGTGTAGACCACCTGGTTCTCGCCTGGGTGGTCGCCGGCGAGCTGCTCGTCCAGGTAGCGGAGCAGGTCGGCCTGGCCGGCGGCGTGCAGGCCCAGGCCGGGCTCGTCCAGCAGCAGGACCAGGCCTTCGGCGTCGCGCAGCTCCGAGAACGCCGCCACGAACGAGAAGAACCACACGAAGCCGCCCGAACGCTCGCCGAAGTTGGTGGTCACCCGGTGGCGCTGGTTGCGGATGCGGACGTCCAGGTACGGCGGGCCGCCCTTGCCGTTGTGGCCGGCCTCGCGGAAGTCCAGGTCCAGCTCGACGGTCAGGTCCGGGTTCTGGCTCCAGTAGCGGAAGACCTCCTCGCTGACCGTGGTGGCGGCGCTCTCCAGGGCGGCCCGGCGGACCTCGTAGTCGGCCTCGGTGAACTCGTCGGCCGCCACCCCGGCCAGCCGCAGCAGGGCCAGGGCGGTCCGTTCCCCCGGCTGGAGCTCCTCCTCCGTGCTGTGCTGGAGGCGCGGGATCGACACCCGGCCCGGCAGCACGCTGTAGCCGTCGAAGTACAGGAAGCGGGGCAGCCGGGCGGCCAGCAGGTCGGCCGGCTCGCCGGTGAGCTCGTCGTCGCCGGCCAGCAGCCGCCGCTCGCCGGCGTAGGTCCGCTCGACGGTGACCTCCTTGGCGCCGAGCGCCTCGGCCCCGGCCCGGCTGGCCACCGCCTCCAGGTCGGCGTCCTCCAGCTCGAAGGTGGCCGAGACGGGCACGGTGCCGGCGATCTGGGCCCGGTCCCGGCCCCGCAGCCGGCGTGGGTAGTCGCGCAGCTCGTCGAACCCCCGGCCCGGCCCGCCGGACGGGTTGGCCTGGTAGAGGGCTTCGAGGAAGGCGGTCTTGCCGCTCTCGTTCTTGCCGATCAGGCAGGTGACGTCCGGCTCGAACCGGACGATCCCCGAATTCTCGATGCTCCGGAATTTTTGAACTACTACCGTTTTCAGGATCACGTTCCGCTCCGCGTCGTCGCCAGCGAAAAATCTAGAGAGATTTCCTGGTCCGTGCCAATCGCCGGGTGGGCACCGGTTGGCCGCCGACGCCCGGGTACATTTGCGTAGGGAAGCTGCAAAAGACTGCGCGTGAGCGCGGCCCGGCGACGACGTAGGCTCCGCCGGGCCTGGTGTCGCCTGGCGAGGAGAACAGTTTCGAGGTGGCGGTGCAGTTGCTCAGCCGGGTCCGCGGCACCCTCCCCCAAGGCCGCTCCCTTCCCGATGATGTCTGGCGGGGTCGCCACCGTGCGATCCTGATCATCCTCTGGCTGCACGTGCCCGCCCTGACCCTGCTCGCCCTGCTCGTCGGCGACGGCCCCGGGGACGCCTGGGGAGTGGTCGTGGTGGCCGCCTCGGCCGCCCTGGCCACCCTGACCTGGGGCGGCCGGCGCTGGCGGTCGGCCCTGGCCACCATCGGGCTGCTGTCGGCCTCCTGTGTGCTCGTCAGCCTGGGCGGGGGCACGGTCGAGCTGGCCTTCCACTTCTTCGTCACCATCGCCCTGGTCATGCTCTACCAGGACGGCTTCCCGTTCCTGATCGCGGTCGGCTTCGTGGCCGTCTACGCGGTGGTGTCGGCGGCCATGGAGTGGCTCGGGGTGTGGCCGGCCGCCGAGGCCTGGGCCAACCCGTGGCTGCGGGCCGGCGTGGGCGAGCTGCTGATCCTGGCCACGGCAACGGCCAACCTGGCCAACTGGCGCCTCAACGAGGACAGCCGGGCCGAGGCCGAGCGCTCCTTCCGCCAGCTCTACGAGGGCCAGCGGGCCGTGGTCCGCGAGCTCCAGCAGTCCCAGCGGCTCAAGGACGAGCTCTACAACGTCGTCTCCCACGAGCTGCGGACCCCGCTCACCGGGATCCTCGGGTTCGGCGAGCTGCTGCTGACCCGCGACGACCGCCTCACCCCGGCCCAGCGCAAGGAGCACCTGGGCCGGATCCTGCGCGAGGCCCGCCGGCTCCAGCGGGTGGTCGACAACCTCGTCTACTCCTCCAAGGTCATCCAGCAGGACGGCAGCGCCGCCGCCGACTTCCGCGGGGTGCTCGGCTCGGTGATCGAGGACCTGGACGACGTGCCCGAGCGCGAGCGGCTCGACCTCGAGGTCGACCTCCAGACCCCGGCCCGCGAGGTCGCCATGCCCGCCGAGGCGCTGCGCCTGGTCCTGGTCAACCTGCTCGGCAACGCCCTCAAGTACGCCACCCCGCTGACAACCGTCCAGGTGGTGGCCCGCCCGGCCGGGCCGGGGATGCTGGCCGTGTCGGTCACCAACGCCGGCCCGACCATCACCGCCGCCGACCGCAAGCGGATCTTCGAGCCGTTCGTGCAGCTCGACTCGTCGCTGACCCGCAGCGCCTCCGGGGTCGGCCTCGGGCTCCACATCGTCCGGCGCCTGGTCGAGTCCTACGGGGGCGCGGTGGCCGTGAGCTCGGCCGACAACCTGATCACGTTCACGGTGACCGTCCCGGCGGTCCTGCCCGCCCCGCCCGCCGGGGTCGCCGACCCCGAGCCGGCCGCCGTCGGCGCCCGGCATCAACCGGACGACTGACGCACGATGGGCCTCACCTCCCGCGAGGTCGAGGTGCTGGAACTGGTCGCCCGTGGCTCCAGCAACGCCGACACCGCCGCCGTGGTCGCCGCCCCCCCTGACCCGGCCCGCGGCGATTTGACCAGCGTTGCGCCGTTGCACCAGGCTTTGGCGGTCATGCTGCGTCAAGGGAAAGGATCCGGCGTGACCCAGTCAGACGTCACCGCGTCCACCGGCGGGTCGGAGACAGCCACCCCTGCTTCCACCCGTTCCAGCCGGGCCGAGCGCAACGCGGCCGCGGCCGCCGACCTCGACCGGTCAAGGGGCAGCTTCGCGGCCTCGGCGGTCCCGGCCGTACAGCTGGCCGAGATCGAGGAGGTCGACCCGAGCACCATCTTCCAGGGGGCGGCCTTCTCCGACTGGCTCGCCGCCAACCTCGACCGGCTGGCCAAGGAGCTCGGCCTGAGCGGCCTGCGCGAGGTCGGGCGCGACGTCGGCGTCGGCTCCTTCACCGCCGACCTGCTCGCCCAGACCGACCGCGGGCGGCGGGTGGCGGTCATGAGCCACCTGGAGCCGAGCGACCACCTGCACCTCGGTCAGATGATCACCTTCGCCGCCGGCCTGGACGTCTCGGCCGTCATCTGGATCGCCAGCCGCATCGGCGAGGAGCACCGGGCGGTGCTCGACTGGCTCAACCAGCACGGCGACGACGAGGTGCGCTTCTTCGGGATCGAGCTGCGGCTGCTGCGCATCGGCGGCTCCCAGCCGGGGGCCGCCTTCCACGTCGAGGCCCGCCCCAACGACTGGCAGAAGGTCATCAAGCAGCGCCAGCGGGTCGGCTCGCCGCTCAACTCCCGGATGCGGGAGTTCTAGGCTCCTACCTGGGGGGAAGCCCCCGGAACACGGCCGCGGCCTCGTCCTCCTCGTCCTCCTCGTCCTCCTCGGCCAGCAACGCGCCCGTGTAGGGCAGGCCGTAGTAGGCGTAGAGGTCGGCCTCCTCATGGGGCCACAGCCGGCCGCCCGGGTCCATCCCGGGCGCCGCCTCGACGAAGGCGCGGTCGTACGGCACCCGCAGCTCGTTGCCGTGCTCGACCGCGTCGGCCACCGGGACCAGGCGGGTGCCGCCACCGGCGCCGGCCACGCCCAGCAGCACCCAGCCCGGCTCGTCGTGCTCGGCGTCGTAGAAGACGTCGAGCACCGACCCGAGCTTGTCCCCGGACCGGTCGAGCACGACCCGGCCCTTCCACCGTCGCGCGACGTCGAATGCCGGCATCGCGGCCCCCCCTCCACACGCAGGTACCGCCGCGGTCGCGGCGGCAGTTGGCTGATGCGGCGCGGATGTTACCGGGGAGCTGCTGGCGGCGACAGTCAAGTTCGACAGCTACGGCCGATTAGACAGAATTCCCGGAGGAAATCGACAAAGAAATAGCCGCGCAAATGGTCAATCGCGCGGTCAGGGGAATCCCGCCTGCCGTTCCGCCTTGGCCTGGTCCTCGACGCAGAAGCGGGTGGCCGGCATCGCCTCCAGCCGCTCATCGCCGATCGGCCGACCGCAGGCCTGGCAGGTCCCGTAGGTGCCGCGCTCCAGGCGCTGGACGGCCACCTCGAGCTCCATCAGCTCGTCGTCGACCTGCTCCAGCAGCGAGACGTTCTTCTCGATCTCGAAGGTCTCGGTGCCGCTGTCGCCGGGGTGCTGGTCGAAGCTGGACAGCTCGCCGCCGGTGTCGGAGACGGCCTCGTCCTGCTCGCGCTGGATGCCGTCACGGATCCCCTGGAGCCGGATGCGCTCCTCCTCGAGCCGCTTGGCGGCCGTGGCCTTCTTCATCGGTGCCCTCCGGGTGCTTCACGCCTCTCTGGTCGCCGGAGACGCTACCAGCAAGGCCCGCTCAGGACCGGCCGAGGCCCGGGCGGCGGCCACGACCTTGGACAGGGCGGCGGTCAGGACCTCGACCTCGGCCGGGTCGAGGTGGCGGGCGAAGTGCTCGTGGATGCCACGCAGGTGCACCGGGGCGGCCCGGCGCAGGGCGCTGCGGCCCTGGTCGGTGAGGACCGCGAACCAGCCACGGCGGTCGTCCTGGCATTGCTCGCGGCGTACCAGCCCGACCTCGACCATGCGGTCGACCAGGCGCGACAGCCCGCTCTTGGACAGCAGGACCGAGCCCGAGAGCTCCTGCATGCGCAGCCGCCCCCCGGGCGCCTCGGCCAGGTTGAGGAGCACGTCATAGCGGGACAGGGGCAGCCCGCGCTCGGCCACCAGCTCGTGCTCGAGCAGCTCGGTGGTGGCGGCGTGGGCCTCGAGCAGCAGCCGCCAGGCGGCCAACTGCGCAGGATCGGGTCGGGCCGGCATCCACCCATTGTAGGTGACCCACCGCCACCGGCCGCCCCCAGGTCCCGGGCGACGGAGCAGCAAATCCCATGAAGGTGTTTCGACGTTGGCTCTCCGGATATTCCGTTCCTCCTCGCAGTCAACTGGCAGTGCAAGCAATGCGCGGAGCTGCTGGTTCGACCAATTCTCGCAAAGGATCACAAGCATGCGTGTCCTCGGTGTGAACGCCGTGTTCCACGACCCGGCCGCCGCCGTGGTGGTCGACGGCCAGGTGGTGGGAGCGGCCGAGGAGGAGCGGTTCACCCGGCGCAAGCATGGCAAGCCGCCGGTGCCGTTCGCCACCTGGGAGCTGCCCCAGCAGTCGGCCGCCTGGTGCCTGGCCGAGGCCGGCCTGGCTCCCGACGACCTGGACGCCGTCGCCTACTCCTACGACCCCGCCCTGGCCCCGCCGGTCGGCGACGATGTGACCGCCGAGAGCTGGGAGGGGCTCCGGACCCTGTACGCCGAGCGGGCGCCCCGGTTCCTGCGCACCGCCCTGCCCGGCCTCGACCCGGCCCGCGTCCGCTATGTCCCCCACCACGTCGCCCACGCCGCCTCGGCCCACCTGGCCGCCCCCTACCCCTCCTCCAGCGTGCTGGTCCTCGACGGGCGGGGCGAGGCGGCGTCGCACCTGGCCGGCCGCTCGGTCGATGGTGAGCTGGAGATCCTGGCCGCCCAGCGGCTCCCCCACTCCCTGGGCCTGCTGTACGAGGAGGTCACCGACCACCTGGGGTTCCGGCGCTCCTCGGACGAGTACAAGGTCATGGCCCTGGCCGCCTACGGCCGGCCGGGGTTCATCCGCGAGCTCCGCGAGGCGGTCAGGACCACCGGCGACGGCGGCTTCACCGTGGCCCCGATCGAGCTCGACACCCTGGCCAAGCGGCGCGGGAAGCACGAGGAGTGGACCGCTGAGCACGCCGACCTGGCCGCCAGCGTCCAGCTCCGGCTCGAGGAGGTCCTGCTCGAGCTGGTCCGCTGGCTGCACGCCCAGACCGGCGACCGCGACCTCACCATGGCCGGCGGGGTGGCCCTCAACTGCGTGGCCAACTCGGTCCTGGCCGAGCAGGGGCCGTTCGAGCGGATCTGGGTCCAGCCGGCCGCCGGCGACGCCGGCACCGCCCTCGGCGCCGCCCTGCACGTCGCCCACGCCCTCGGCGACCGGGTCGCGCCCATGCCCACCACCGCCCTGGGGCGGGGCTGGACCGACGATGAGCTGGCCGCCTGGCTGGCCACGGCCCGGGTCGCCTACGAGCGCCCGCCCGACCTGGCCGAGGCCGTCGCCGAGGTCATCGCCGCCGACGGCGTGGTCGCCTGGTTCCAGGGCCGCAGCGAGTACGGCCCCCGTGCCCTCGGGCACCGCAGCCTGCTCGCCAACGCCACCCGGGCGGCCAACCTGGAGCGGCTCAACGACGTCAAGGGCCGCGAGCAGTTCCGCCCGGTGGCCCCGATGGTCCTGGCCGAGCGGGCCGGCGACATCTTCGAGGGGCCGATGCCCAGCCCCTACATGCTGTTCACCCACCGGGTGCGGCCGGCCTGGCGGGACCGCATCCCGGCCGTCGTCCACGTCGACGGCAGCGCCCGCATCCAGACCGTCGACGGTTCCGAGGAGCCGCTGGTCGCCGCCATGCTCGAGGCTGTCGAACGCCGCACCGGTGTCCCGGTGGTGGTCAACACCAGCCTCAACACCGCCGGCCGGCCCATGGTCGACGACCCCCGCGATGCCCTCGAGTGCTTCGGCTCGGCCCCGGTCGACGTCCTCGCCCTCGGCCCGTTCCTCGTCCGACGGGCGGCCTTCACCCGGCCATGAGCTTCGACGTCGTCGTGCCGACGGTGGGCCGGGACAGCCTGGTCCGCCTGCTCGAGGCTCTGGCCGCGGGATCCGTGCCGGTGCCGGGCCGGGTGCTGCTGGTGGACGACCGGCGCGACCGGAGCCGGCCCCTCCCCCTGCCGGGTTTCGAGGTGGAGGTGATCGGTGGCCGGGCCGCCGGCCCGGCGGCCGCGCGGAACCTGGGCTGGCGCCGGGCCCGGGCCGGGTGGGTGGCGTTTCTGGACGACGACGTGGTCCCAGGGCCGACCTGGGTCGCGGACCTGCTCGGGGACCTGTCCGGTCTGCCGGCGGCCGTCGCCGGGACCCAGGGCCGGATCGTGGTCCCGAGGCCGGTGGACCGCCGCCCCACCGACTGGGAACGCAACGTCCGCGGCCTGGAGACCGCCCGGTGGGCCACCGCCGACATGGCCTACCGGCGCGAGGTCCTGGCCGAGGTCGGCGGGTTCGACGAGCGGTTCCCCCGCGCCTACCGCGAGGACGCGGATCTCGGGCTCCGGGTCGTCGCCGCCGGCTACCGGATCGTCCGGGGCCGCCGGGTGGTCGCCCACCCGGCGCGGCCGGCAGGGCGGTTGGTCAGCGTCCGCCTCCAGGCCGGCAACGCCGACGACGTGCTCATGCGGGCGCTGCATGGCCGTGCGTGGCGCGACCGCGCCGGGGTCCCCGCCGGGCGCCGTCCGAGGCACCTCGTGGTAACCGGCGTTGGGCTTGTGGCGCTTGGCGCGGGGCTGTTGGCTCGCCGTGGCGACTCGGCGCGGCGGCTGCGCCTGGTCGCCGGGGCCGGGTGGCTCGCCGGAACCGCCGAGCTGGCCCTCGCCAGGATCCTGCCCGGCCCCCGGACCCCGTCCGAGGTGGCCACCATGGCCGTCACCAGCGTCCTGCTGCCTCCCGCGGCGACCTGGCATTGGCTGAAGGGCTGGCTCCGCCTCCCCCGCCTCCTCGCCATCCCCGCCCCCGCTCCCTCCCCCGGCCTCCCGATCCCCAAGGCGGTGCTGTTCGACCGGGACGGGACCCTGGTCGTCGACGTTCCCTACAACGGCGATCCCGGCCGGGTGGTGGCGATGCCGGGGGCACGGGAGGCGGTGGGGCGGCTGCGGGCGGCCGGGGTGGCGACCGCGGTGGTGTCGAATCAGAGTGGGGGGGCGCGGGGACGCATCCGGGCCGAGCAGGTGGCGGCGGTCAACCGGCGGGTGGAGGAGCTGGTGGGGCCGGTGGGCCCCTGGTTCCTCTGCCCGCATGGGCCGGGGGCCGGGTGTGGGTGCCGGAAGCCGGCGCCGGGGCTGGTCAAGGCGGCGGCCGAGGAGCTGGGGGTCGACCCGGCGGACTGCGTGGTCGTCGGGGACGTCGGGTCGGACATGGAGGCGGCGCGGGCGGCCGGGGCCCGGGCGGTGCTGGTGCCGACGGCGGTGACGCGGCGCGAGGAGGTCGAGGCGGCGCCGGTGGTGGCGCCCGACCTGATCGCCGCGGTCGAGCTGCTGCTCGGGCCGGTGGACGGGGGGCGACCATGAGCCGTCATGTGCTGGTGGCGAGACAGGACAGCGTCGGGGACGTGCTGCTGGCCGGGCCGGCGGTGCGAGCGGTGGCCGCCGGGGTCGGGCGGGTGACGCTGCTGTGCGGGCCCCGGGGGCGGGAGGCGGCGCGGCTGCTGCCAGGAGTGGACGAGGTCGTGGTCGCCCATGCCGGCTGGATCGACGCCGAGCCCGAGCGGGTGACCAGGGCCAAGGTCGACGCGCTGGTCGACCGGCTCACCGAGCTGGAGATCGACCAGGCGCTGATCCTGACCTCGTTCCATCAGAGCCCGCTGCCCCTGGCCCTGCTACTGCGGATGGCCGGGGTGCCGACCATCGCCGCGGTCAGCGTGGACTACCCGGGGTCGCTGCTGGACGTACGGCACCGGGTCGACGAGGACGTCCACGAGGTCGAGCGGGGGCTGTCGCTGGCCGCCACCCTCGGGTACCGGCTGCCCGAGGGGGACGATGGGCGGCTGGCGGTGCGCCGCGACCCCAGGGCCGAGGCGCCCGCGCTCGAGGGGCCGTACGTGGTCGTGCACCCGGGGGCATCGGTGCCGGCGCGGGCCTGGGCCCCGGAGCGGCACGCGGCCCTGGTCGAGGCGCTCGTCGCCGAGGGACGGCGGGTGGTGGTGACCGGCGCCACAGCCGAACGACCGCTGACCGCGCGGGTCGCCGGGCGGAATGCAGGGGTGCTGGACCTCGGGGGTCGGGTCGACCTGGCCGGACTGGCCGAGGTCCTGGCCGGGGCCGAGGTGGCGGTCGTCGGCAACAGCGGGCCGGCCCACCTGGCGGCGGCGGTCGGGACGCCGGTCGTGTCGCTGTTCGCCCCCGTGGTGCCGGCGGTGCGGTGGCGGCCCTGGCGGGTGCGGCAGGTGCTGCTGGGCGACCAGGCGGCCGCCTGCGCGGGGTCGCGGGCCCGGGTGTGCCCTGTGGCTGGGCATCCGTGCCTGGACGGGGTGCCGGTGGAGGAGGTCGTGGCCGCAGTCGGGACGCTGGCCCCGCTCCGGGAGCGTCAGGAGGTGGGCGGGTGAGGGTGCTGCTCTGGCATGTGCACGGGTCGTGGACGACCGCGTTCGTGCAGGGGCCGCACGAGTACCTGATCCCGGTGACCCCCGAGCGGGGCCCGGACGGGCTGGGGCGGGCCCGCACCTTTGCCTGGCCCGGATCGGCGGTCGAGGTCACCCGGGAGCAGGCGGCCCGGGCCGAGGTCGACGTGGTCGTGCTGCAGCGGCCCTCGGAGCTGGAGGGCCTGGTCGCCGACTGGCTGGGCGGGCGGCGGCCGGGGCGGGACGTGCCCGCCGTCTACCTCGAGCACAACGCGCCCCAAGGCCGCGTCAACGACCTGCGGCACGTCGCCGCCGACCGGGACGACCTGACGGTCGTCCACGTCACCCACTTCAACGACCTGTTCTGGGACTGCGGGAGCACGCCCACGCGGGTGATCGAGCACGGCGTCGTCGACCCCGGCGACCGCTACACCGGGGAGGTCCCGGCGGCCGCGGTGGTGATCAACGAGGCCGGGCGGCGGGCCCGGGTGACCGGGACGGACCTGCTGGGGCGGCTGGGGGCCTCGGTGCCGATCGACCTGTTCGGGATGCGGTCCGAGCAGCTGGCCGGCGCACCCGGGGTCCGGTCGGCGGCCGACCTGGACCAGGCGGCGCTGCACGCCGAGATGGCCCGGCGGCGGCTGTACCTGCACCTGGTGCGCTGGACCTCGCTCGGGCTGTCGCTGCTGGAGGCCATGCACCTGGGCATGCCGGTGGTGGCGCTGGCCACCACCGAGGTGGTCGAGGCGGTGCCACCCGACGCCGGGGTCGTCTCGACCCGGGTCGAGGCGCTGGCCGACGCCGCCCGCCGGCTGGTCGCCGACCCCGAGCAGGCCCGGCTGATGGGCAAGGCGGCCCGGGCCGCGGCCACCGCCCGCTACGGGCTGGAGCGGTTCCTGGCCGACTGGGACGCGCTGCTGGAGGAGGTGGGCCGGCGGTGAAGGTGGCCATGGTCAGCGAGCACGCCAGTCCCCTGGCCGTGCTCGGCGGGGCCGACGCCGGCGGGCAGAACGTGCACGTGGCCGCGCTCTCGGAGGCCCTGGCCAGGCGCGGGGCCGAGGTGGTGGTCCACACCCGGCGCGACGACCCGGCGCTGCCGGCGCGGGTCGAGGCCGCACCCGGGGTGACCGTCGAGCACGTCGACGCCGGCCCGGCGGCCCCGATCCCCAAGGACGAGCTGCTGCCGCACATGGACGGGTTCGCCGTCCGGCTGTGGCGGTCGTTCCGGGCCGACCCGCCGGACGTGGTCCACGCCCACTTCTGGATGTCGGGGCGGGCCGCGCTGGCCGCGGCCCGGCCGCTGGGCATCCCGGTGGTGCAGACCTTCCATGCCCTCGGGGTGGTCAAGCGGCGCCACCAGGGGGCCAGGGACACCAGCCCCCCGACCCGGCTGGCCGAGGAGGCGGTCCTGGCCAGGGGGGTCGACCGAATCATCGCCACCTGCTCGGACGAGGTCTTCGAGCTGGTCAGGATCGGGGCCGACCTGCGCCGGATCGCGGTCGTGCCCTGCGGGGTCGACTTGGAGCTGTTCCGGGCCGACGGCCCGGCCGCGCCGCGGTCCCGGGCCCGCCACCGCATGCTGGTGGTCAGCCGGCTGGTCGAGCGCAAGGGCATCGGGGACGCGGTCGCCGCCCTGGCCGAGGTCCCCGGGGCCGAGCTGGTGGTGGCCGGGGGGCCGCCCGCGGCCGGGCTGCCCTCGGACCCGGAGGCTCGGCGGCTGACCGCCCTGGCCGAGCGGGCCGGGGTGGCCGACCGGGCCCACCTGCTGGGCCGGGTCGGTCGCGGCGAGCTTCCGGCCCTGTACCGGTCCGCCCACCTGGTGGTCAACGTGCCCTGGTACGAGCCGTTCGGGATCGTGCCCCTGGAGGCCATGGCCTGCGGCGTGCCGGTGGTCGCCTCGGCGGTCGGGGGCCTGGTCGACAGCGTGGTCGACGGCGTCACCGGGGTCCACGTCCCGCCGCGCCGGCCCCGGCTGCTGGCCGCCGCGGTGCGCGACCTGCTCGCCGACCCCGAGCGCCGGGCCACCCTCGGCGCCAGCGGGGCCCGCCGGGCCCGGCGCCGCTACGGCTGGGACCGGATCGCCCGCAGCACCATGGAGGTGTACGCCGGCCTCCTCGCCGGGGCGGCGGACGAGCGGTTCGCGCACGTCCCGACCCCCGGGCGGGGGAGGTGGCGCCGGTGACCAGGGCGCCGTTGGTGGTCATCGGGGACGCCCTGCTGGACCGGGACCTGGACGGGCGGGTCGAGCGGCTGGCACCGGACGCGCCGGTGCCGGTGGTCGACGACCCGGCCGAGCGACGGCGGCCCGGGGGGGCGGCGCTGGCCGCGACCCTGGCCGCGCTCGACGGGCGGGCGGTGGTGCTGGTGACCGCCCTGGCCGCCGACGAGGCCGGGGCGGCCCTGCGGGGGCTGCTGGAGGCGGCCCGGGTCGAGGTGGCCGACCTGGGGCTGACCGGGCCGACGCCGGAGAAGATCCGGGTGCGGGTCGAGGGGCGCTCCCTGCTCCGCCTCGACCGGGCGACCCGGCCCGGAAGGGTCGGGCCGACGGGCGACGCCGCCCGCCGCGCCCTCGCCGGGGCGGCGGCCGTGCTGGTGGCCGACTACGGCCGCGGGCTGGCCGCCGGGCCCGGGATCCGGGCCGCCCTGGCCGGCCTGCCGGCCCGGGTCCCGGTCGTCTGGGACCCCCATCCCCGCGGCCCGGCACCCGTTCCCGGGGCCCGCCTCGCCACCCCGAACCGCGCCGAGGCGGCCCGCTTCGCCCCCGACGTCCCCGGCGGCGACCTGGCCGCCGTCACGGCCAGGGCCCGGCTCGTGGCCGAGCGGTGGGCGGCGGCCGGGGTCGCCGTCACCCTCGGCCCCGGCGGCGCCCTCCTCGTCCAGGGCGCCGGCGCCCCCATGGTCATGCCGGCCCCGCCCACCACCGGCGGCGACCCCTGCGGCGCCGGCGACCGGTTCGCCGCCACCGCCGCCGGCCTCCTCGCCGACGGCGCCCTCCCCTCCGAAGCTGTCGCCGGCGCCGTCGCCGCCGCCTCGGCGTTCGTCGCCACCGGCGGCGCCGCCACCGTCCATCTTCCCCTCACCCCCCCGAGCGCCCCCGACCCCACCCCGCCCCTCGCCTCTCCCCTGGAGCGGGGGCTGCGCCGCATCGCCGCCGTCCGGGCCCAGGGGGGGACCGTGGTGGCCACCGGCGGGTGCTTCGACCTGCTGCATGCGGGCCATGTGGCGACCCTGCGGGCGGCGCGGGCGTTAGGGGATTGTCTGCTAGTGTGTCTGAACTCCGACGATTCGGTTCGGCGGCTCAAGGGGCCAGGTCGGCCCCTGGTGCGGCTGGCGGACCGGATCGCGGTGCTGGAGGCGCTCGGCTGCGTGGACGTGGTCGTGCCCTTCGACGAGCGGACCCCGGAGGTGGTCCTGCGGCGACTGCGGCCGGACGTGTTCGCCAAGGGCGGCGACTACGCCCTGGCCGATCTGCCGGAAGCGGCGCTGCTGGCCACCTGGGGCGGTCAGGCCGTCGTGCTCCCCTATCTGGAAGGCCGCTCGACCACGCAGTTGATGAAGGAGGTCGTCCGACGTGACAGCCACTGACGGGCCGGTGCGGGACCGGCGACCCGGCGCGGTCCTGGTGACCGGGGGCGCGTCCGGGCTGGGGGCGGCGATCGCCCTGGCCGTGGAGGCCGCCGGGGGCCGGCCGTACGTCCTGGACCTGGTCGCCCCGCCGTTCGAGGCCGACCACGAGCTGGTCGACCTGGCCGACGGCCGGGCCGCCGCCGACGCGGTCGACCGGGCCGCCGAGCGCCTGGGCCGGCTCGACGGGGTGGTGACGGCGGCCGGGGTCGACGCCTGCGGGCCGCTGGACGGCGTGCCCGCCGACGCCTGGGAGCGGGTGGTGGCGGTCAACCTGCTGGGCACGGCCGCGGTCGTCCGGGCCGCCCTCCCCCACCTGTCGCGCACCACCGGCAAGGTGGTCACGGTCGCCTCCACCCTCGGCCTACGGGCCCTGCCCGACGCCACCGCCTACTGCGCCAGCAAGTTCGGGGTGGTCGGGTTCACCAGGGCCCTGGCCGCCGAGACGGCCGGCCGGATCGGGGTCACCCTGCTGATCCCGGGCGGGATGCACACCGCCTTCTTCGATGGCCGCCCCGAGCAGTACAAGCCCGCAGCGGATGCCAAGCTCAACCGGCCCGAGGACGTGGCCAAGGCGGTCCTGTTCGCACTCTGCCAGCCGCCCGGCTGCGAGGCCCGGGAGCTGCTGATCGCCCCCTCCACGGAGTCGTCATGGCCATGAACCCGTCCCTCAGGTCCGCCCCGGACCCCCGATCCACCGGGGGGCTACGCTTGAGCCCCCCGGACCCCTCGCGTCCAGCCGTGGTGGTGCTGCGCGCCCTCGGCCTGGGGGACCTGCTCACCGTGATCCCGGCGCTGCGGGCCCTGGCCGACGCGTTCCCCCGCCACCCGCGGCTGCTGGCCGCCCCGGCCGTGCTGGCCCCCCTGGCCCGGGCCTCGGCGGCGGTCGACGAGGTCGTCCCGGCCGACGGGCTCGGCGAACCGCTGCACCGGCGCCTGCATGGCGCCGGCCTGGCCGTGAACCTGCACGGCCGGGGGCCCGAGAGCTCAGATCTCCTCTTGGCCGCCGAGCCGCGGCGGTTGGTTGCGTTCGCCCACCCGGCCGTGCCGGCCAGCTCCTCGGGCCCCCGCTGGCGGGCCGACGAGCACGAGGTGGCCCGCTGGTGCCGCCTGCTCGACGAGAGCGGCATCACCGCCGACCCGAGCCGCCTCGACCTGGAGCTGCCGCCCGGGCCGGTGCCGCACGGGGTCCAGGGGGCCACCCTGATCCACCCGGGGGCGGGCAGCCGGTCGCGGCGCTGGCCGCCGGAGCGGTTCGCCGAGGTCGCCCGGTTCGAGCTGGCCCACGGCCGGCGGGTGATCGTGACCGGCGGCCCCGACGAGGCCGGGCTGGCCGCCGACGTGGCCGCGCGGGCCGGGCTGCCCGACAGCGCCGTCCACGCCGGCCAGGGCGGGGTCCTGACCATCGCCCGCCTGGTGGCGGCGGCCGACCGGGTGGTGTGCGGCGACACGGGGATCGCCCACCTGGCCACGGCCCTGCGGACCCCCTCGGTGGTCCTGTTCGGCCCCACCTCGCCGGCCCTGTGGGGCCCGCCCCCCGACCGCCCCTGGCACCGCGCCATCTGGGCCGGGACCAACGGCGACCCCTACGGCGACCTCCCCGACCCGGGCCTGCTGGCGATCGACGTCGACCAGGTCACCTTCGCCCTGGCCGACCTCCCCCCCGCCGAGGGCCCCCGTCCCGTCCGCCGCCCGGCCGGCGGCCGGGTCGCCTAGGCGGCCGCGGGTCAGACCGCCAGGGCGAGCGCCGGGTCGCGGCCGCCGTTGGAGGAGGGGAGCCCCGTCAGGATGCGGCCGGTGACATCCTCGACCTTGCCGACGCCGTCCACCATGGTGAGCAGGCGGCGGTGACGGTAGTAGTCGATCAGCGGTCGGGTCTTGACCGAGTACACCTCGAGGCGGTGGCGGATCGTCTGCTCGGCGTCGTCGGCCCGGTGCTGGGCCGCCGCCCGCCCGGCCAGGCGGCGCAGCAGCTCGTCCTCGGTGATGTCGAAGCAGGCGACGGCGTGCAGGGGTGAGCCCTGCTCGACCAGGCGCCGGTCGAGGGCCTCGGCCTGGGTGACGGTCCGCGGGAACCCGTCGAGCACGAACCCGGCCTCGCAGTCGTCGGCGGCCAGGCGCTCCATGACCATGGCGATGACCACCTCGTCGGGCACCAGGTCACCCCGGTCCATGTACTCCTGGGCGGTGCGGCCGAGCTCGGTCCCGGAGGCCACGTTCGCCCGGAAGATGTCCCCGGTGGCGATGTGGGGGGTGCCGAAGCGGCACGCGACCCGAGCGGCCTGGGTGCCCTTGCCTGCGCCAGGGGGGCCGAGGAGGACGATGCGCAATCGCTGCTCCACTCGGTTCGGGGAATTGACCTCAAAGCGTAGGGGCGAACTTGCCATCAGTCCAATAGATCGTCTAAATGACAGGCATCGGGTTCGTCTATGACGGAGTGCGACTGACAAGGGAGCCGCGGTGCTGCCCCAGATCGAGGCGTTCCTCGAGGTCGCCCGGCGCCAGAACCTCAGCCGGGCCGCCGAGGCCCTGTTCGTGTCCCAGCCGACCCTGACCGCCCGCCTCCAGAGCCTGGAGGCCTCCCTGGGCGAGCAGCTGTTCGTCCGGACCCGCCGGGGGATGCGCCTCACCGAGGCCGGGGACGCCTTCCTGCCCTATGCCGAGCACGCCCTGCGGGCCCTGGCCGACGGCCGCGAGCGCCTGGAGGAGCTTCGCCGGGGCGTGGCCGGGCGGCTCGTCCTGGGGGCGCCGCCGACGGTCAGCACCTACACCCTCCCGGCCCTGCTGGCCCGGTTCTCGGCCGAGCACCCGAACGTCCGCCTGGCCGTCAAGACCGGCACCTCCGAGGAGATCCTGGAGATGGTCCTGCACGACCGGGTGCAGCTGGGCATCATGCGCTCGCTGATCCACACCGAGATCGAGAGCGTGCCCCTGTACACCGACGACCTGGTCCTGATCGCCGGACCGTCTCACCGCCTGGCCCGGCCGGGCAGCGGCCGCCGGGCCCGCCTGGCCGACCTCGCCGGCGAGGTCCTCGTCCTGTTCGGGCGCAGCTCCAGCTTCCTCGAGCTCACCACCGCCACCTTCCGCCAGGCCGGGGTGCTCCCCAAGAGCGTGCTCGAGCTGGACAACCTGGAGGCGGCCAAGAAGATGGTCGAGCGGGGCCTCGGGGTCTCCCTGGTCCCGGCCAGCACGGTCGCCGCCGAGCTGGCCAGCGGCACCCTGGCCCGGATCGAGCTGGTCGACGCCGCCCCGGTGCGGCGCGAGATCGTGGCCGTCCGCCGCCGCGACGCCGGGCCCCCCTCGGGGGCGGCCGGGCTGTTCCTGGAGATGCTGGCCGGGTCGGCGAGGAGCTGACATGGCCCGCCGAGCCGGATTCTGGATCGCGTGGTACGTGCCCATGGTGGTGCTGTGGCTGGCCTTCGTCGACACCCTGGCCTGGGAGGAGCTGGCCGCCGGCCTGGTCGCGGCGGCCGTCGCCGCCACCGCGGCCGAGCTCGTCCGCTCCCAGGACCTGGTCCGGTTCCGGCTGGACCCGCGGTGGCTGCGCGGCCTGCCCGCACTCCCCTGGCAGGTGCTGCGCGACACCTGGCTGCTGACCACCGCCCTGTGGCGCCACGGCACCGGCCGGCCCGTCCACGGGAGGTTCCGGGTCGTGCCCTTCCCCAGCGAGGCCGACGACGCCCGCTCGGCCGCCCGGCGGGCCCTAGTCACCGCCATGTGCTCGGTCGCCCCCAACACCGTGGTCGTCGGGGTCGAGGGCGCCGAGGGCGAGCTGCTGGTCCACCAGCTGGTCCCCGAGGCCGGCTCGCCGGTCCCCCCGAGCATGCTGGAGGATGTGCCCCGATGAACGAGTGGACGGTGGCCGCGGTGGCCCTGCTGGCCGGGCTGGTGCCCTGCGGGGTGGTGTGCCTGCGCGGGAGCCCGGTCGACCGCCTCATCGGGCTGGAGCTGGCCGGGACCGTGGACACCCTGGTCCTGCTGGTGCTGGCCCAGGCGTACGACCGGGCCATCTACTTCGACCTGGCCCTTGCCCTGGCCCTGCTGTCGTTCGCCGGCGGCCTGGTGTTCGCGCGCTTCCTGGAGCGCTGGATTTGAGCGCCGGCGGGCTCGCCGTGGCCGCCCTGCTGGCCCTCGGGGTCGCGGTCACGTGGCTGTCGTGCCTTGGCGTGCTGCTCATGCGCGACCCCTATGACCGCCTGCACTACACCGCCCCGGCCGCGGCCCTGGCCCCGGTGCCGATCGCCGCCGCCGTGGTCGTCACCGAGGGCCTGTCGGCCGCCGGGATCAAGGCCGTGCTGGTCGCCATGGTGCTCGTCGGCACCAACCCGGTGCTCGGCCACGCCACCGCCAGGGCGGCCCGGATCCGCGAGCACGGCCAGTGGACGGTCACCGACGCCGAGCGCGAGGGCGACCACCCGTGATCGTGCTCGAGGTCACCGTGTTCCTGCTGGTCGCGGCCGCCGGCACCGCCGTCGTGCTCACCCGCGACCCGCTCAACCAGGCGATCGTGGCCAGCTTCTACGGCCTGATCCTGGGGATCATGTTCTTCGTCTACCAGGCCCCCGACGTCGCCCTGTCCCAGATCACCGTCGGCGCCGTCGCCCTGCCCCTGATGATCCTGCTCGCCCTGGCCAAGGTCCGGGCCCTGGAGGGCAGCCGCCGGCGGAAGGACGAGGACCGGTGACCCCGGCCCTGCGCCGGCAGGTGTTCCTGGCCGCGGCCGCGGTCGCCGGGGCCCTGCTGCTGTGGGGCCTGACCGGGCTGCCCGACTACGGCGTCTACAACGGCCCCTACGGCGACGTCCTCAACCGGGTCGCGGTGGCCGAGCGCAGCGCCACCAACGTGGTCGCGGCCGTGACCTTCGACTACCGCGGGGTCGACACCATGGGCGAGGAGTACATCCTGTTCGCGGCCGTGCTCGGGGTGGCCATCCTGCTCCGGGCCCAGCGCGACGAGCACGAGGAGGCGCCCGACGAGGACGCCGCCGACCGCCACGCCCCGGCCACCTCCAACGCCGTCCGCATCGTCGGCCTGACCCTGGTCGGGCCGGTGGTCCTGTTCGGCCTGTACCTGGTCGTCCACGGCCACCTGACCCCTGGGGGCGGGTTCCAGGGCGGGGTCGTCCTGGCCACCGCCGCCCTGCTCGTCTACCTGTCGGGCGAGTACGTGACCCTGCGCCGGGTCAGCCCGGAGCTGGTGACCGACGTGGCCGAGTCGGTCGGCGCGGCCGCCTATGTGGGCATCGGCCTGCTCGGGGTGGCCGCCGGGACCGCCTTCCTGGCCAACGTCCTGCCCCTCGGCCAGCCGGGGCAGCTGCTGTCGGCGGGCACGATCCCGCCCATCAACGCCGCCGTCGGCCTCGAGGTGGCTGGCGGCTTCGTCCTGCTGCTGTCGGAGTTCCTGGAACAGACCCTGGTCATCCGCCGGCCCGGTGAGGTCACCTGATGCTCCAGTTCCTCCCCTACATGGTGGCCGCCTGGCTGCTCCTGGTCGGGCTGTACGGCATCGTGACCAGCCGCAACCTGGTCCATGCCATCATCTGCCTGTCGGTCGCCCAGTCCTCGACCTACATCCTGCTGCTGTCGGTCGGCTTCGAGCGTGGCGGGACCGCGCCCATCTTCCTCGACGTCCCCGTCGGCACCAGGGCCGTCGACCCGGTCGTCGGCGCCCTCACCCTGACCGACGTGGTCGTCGGCGCGACCGTGTCGGCCCTGCTGCTGGCCCTGGCCGTGCAGGCCCACAAGCACCACGGCACCCTCGACCCCGACCGCTTCGGGAAGGAGCGGGACTGAGCCTGGACGTCCTGCCGGCCCTGCCGGTCGTGGTCCCCATGCTGGTCGCCGCCGTCCTCATCGGGCTGGCCCCGGTCGTGCCCCGGCGCCTGGCCGACGCGGCCGCGGTGGCCACGGCGGCCGTGGTCACCGTGTGCTGCCTGGCCCTGCTGGCCTCCTGCCGCGACGGCTCGGTCGTCTACTGGTTCGGCGGCTGGGTCCCGCGCGACGGGATCGCCCTCGGGGTCGCCTTCGCCGTCGACCCGGTGGGCGCGGCCATGGCCACCCTGGCCGGGGTGCTGGCCACCGCCGCCCTCACCTTCTCGTGGCGGATCTTCGATGCCGTGCGCACGCTCCACCACGCCCTCATGCTGGTCTTCCTGGCCGGCATCGCCGGCTTCTGCCTGAGCGGCGACCTGTTCAACATGTTCGTGTTCTACGAGCTGTTCAGCGTGGCCGCCTACGCCCTGGCCGGCTACCAGACGACCGAGCCGGGACCGGTCCGGGGGGCGCTCAACTTCGCCATCACCAACTCGGTCGGGGCCATCCTCGTCCTGGCCGGGATCGCCCTGCTCTACGGCCGCACCGGTGCGCTCAACCTGGCCCAGCTCGGCCAGAGCCTGGCCGGCCACCCCGCCGACCGGCTCGTGGTCGTGGCCTTCCTGCTGCTGATGGTGGGGTTCTTCGTCAAGGCGGCGGTGGTCCCGTTCCATTTCTGGCTGGCCGACGCCTACGCCCTGGCCCCGACCGCGGTCGGGGTGTTGTTCGCCGGGATCGTCTCGGAGCTCGGGCTGTATGCGGTGGCCCGGGTCTACTGGACGGTGTTCTCGGGCCCGCTGCAGGGGTTCGAGGGGCTACGCGCGGTCCTGCTCGCCGGGGCCGTGACCACCGCCCTGGTCGGCGGGGTGATGTGCGTGCTCCAGCACCACCTGGCCCGGATGCTGGCCTACGCCACGGTCAGCCACGTCGGCCTCACCCTGGCAGGGTTCGCGCTGCTGGGACCGGCCGGGACCGGCGGGGCGGTGCTGTACCTGATCGCTGACGGGCTGATCAAGGGGGCGCTGTTCATCTCGGTCGGGATCATCGACCACCACCTGCGCGACACCGACGAGCTGCGCCTGGCCGGCCGGGGCCGGCACCTTCCCTGGGTGGCCGGCCTGCTGGTGCTCGGCGCCCTGGGGCTGGCCGGGACGCCGCCGTTCGGGACCTTCGCCGGCAAGGCGCTGCTCGAGGAGGCGGCCCTGGAGGCCGGGCAGCCCTGGCTGATCGGGCTCTTCGTGGCCGTGGCCGCGCTCACCTCGGCCGCCCTGCTCCGCGCCACCGGGCGGGTGTTCCTCGGCCTGGGGCCGGGCGGCGGCCCGGCGGCCGCCCGCCGCGGGCCCGTGCCCGACGAGTCGGCCCTCCGCCACCCCCACGTCCACCCGACCCAGGTCGCCCCGGCCGTGGCCCTGCTCGCCGCGGCCGTGGCCCTCGGGCTGTGGCCGGGGCTGACCGCCGCCGCCGAGGAGGCCGCCGGCCGCTTCACCGACCGGCCCGCGTATGCCGCCGCCGTCCTGGACGGCGCCGCCCCCGAGGCCCTCACCGCCCACCCGCCGGTCCCGCTGGCCGCCCCGGCGCTCTGGGCGGTCCTGTCGGCCGTGGCCGGCCTCGCGCTCGCCCTGGCCGCCCTGCGGCCCGACCGGCTGCCGGCCTGGCCGCGTGACCGCCTGGCCCGGGCCGCCCGGCCGGCCGCGGCCACCCTGCGCCGGATCCACAGCGTGCAGATCGGCGACTCGGTGACCTGGCTGGTGGTAGGCATGGCCGGCTTCGGAGCCCTGCTCGTCCTGGTCACGCGCTGAGGCGGCGTTCCTGCGGCGGCCGGTCGTCCTCCGGCTCGTCGTCGTCGGAGCGGCCCAGCATCGGGACCAGGTACCAGAGCCCGGCGAACACCACCAGGCTGGCGACCGCTGTCCACACGGCCAGGTCGGTGGTGAACAGCACGTCGGTGATGACGTACAGGGCGAGCACGATGGCCGCGGCCAGGAACACCGTGCCCGCGATGGCCATGCTGTTGCCCAGCCGGACCAGGCGATCCTTCTCGCCGGCCCGCCAGCGCAGCCGGTGGTGGGCCGAGGGGGCGATCAGGAACGCGGTGGACAGGGTGGCACAGGCGATGGAGGCGAAGAAGGCGTTGCGCATCGACCCCGGGAGCTCGGCGAAGCGCTGCTGGAAAGGGGCGGTGAGCAGGAACGCCAGCAGCACCTGGACGCCGGGGATGACGACCCGCAGCTCCTGGAGCAGCTCCATCAGCTCACGGTTGAGCCGCTCCTTCTTGGTCTCCTCGGCCATCGACCGCCCACCTCCCGTTCACCTGGGGGAAATGAGTGTAGAGGGGAGGCGCTACCATCCGGCCATGCAGGTGCCAGAACGCGAGGCGTTCCTGGAGGCGCTCGACGGGTTCCTGGCCGGCCCTTCAACAACGGCTAGGTGCCGCCGAGCTGCTCCTTGCGGGCCGCCATCTCCTCGCCGAGCCGGGTCAGCTCGTCCTCGCCGAGGACCTCCTCGGACTGCGGGAGCAGCTCCTCTTCCTCCTCCTCGACGTGGTGGCGGACGTTCTCCATCAGCACCGTCACCTTGGCGTCGAAGGCGTCGTCCTCGGCCGGCATCCCGGCCAGCTCGCCCAGCAGCACCTTGACCACGTGGTGCTCCTCGACGGCCTCGGCGACCAGCTCCTTGCCGTCCTTCTTGGCCTTGGCCTCGACGGCCGGGTAGTAGATGTCCTCCTCGATGAGGGCGTGAACCTCGAGCTCCTGGATGATCTGCTCAACGAGCTGCTGCCTGGTCTTGTAGGCGCGCTCGCCAGCCTCCTCGAACTCCCGGAACAGCTGCTCGACCTTGCGGTGGTCGGCCTTGATCAGGGCAACGGCGTCCTGGGCCATGGGCTAGCCGACCAGGAGCTGGGTGCGCAGCCGCCCGAGGGCGCGGCGCAGCAGCCGCGACACGTGCATCTGGGAGCAGCCGACCCGGGCGGCGATGTCGTACTGGTCGAGGTCGTGGAAGAACCGCAGGACCACGATCTCGCGCTCCTGGGCGGGCAGGCCCTCGAGCAGGTCGGGGAGCAGCAGCAGGTCCTCCAGCTCCTCGGGGGGGGCGGCTGCGGGCAGGCGGTCGCCGAGGGAGGTGTCGCCCTCCTCGCCGATCTGCTGGTCGAGCGAGACCTCGGAGCGGGTGTGGGCGACTTCGATCGCCTCCAGCACGTCCTCCTCGGAGATGCCCAGATGCTCGGCCAGCTCGGCCACGGTCGGGGAGCGGCCGAGGGCATGGGGCAGCTCGTCAAGGGCCTTGCACAGGCGCAGGGAGCGCTCCTTGACCGGCCGGGACACATGCACCCGCCAGCTGGTGTCGCGCAGGTAGCGCTTGATCTCGCCGACCACGCAGGCTACGGCGTAGGGGACGAACGGGTTGCCGTAGTCGGGGTCGTAGCGGTCGACGGCCGCGACCAGGCCGACCCGGGCGGTCTGGCGCAGGTCCTCGGGGGAGGCCCCGCGGCTGCTCCGGTAGCGGTCGGCCAGCCGGTCGGCCAGGCCGAGGTAGGACACGATGATCTGCTCGCGGACGCCCTTGTCGCCGGTCTCGGCGTACTCGCGGAACCAGGACTCGACCCGGTTGACGGCGAGCTCGTCGCCGGGCAAGACGTCGGACACGGTGGGGTTCGACCCGGTCGCGTGGATCACGGAGTCCTCCGAACAGTCGGTCGTCCACGGGGGCTCGGAGGACGAGTCGAGCTGGAGCCACTTCTACGCCTGCTCCTCTTTATCCGCAACAACAAGGTTGATCAAACCCACCAGCAGGGTTGCCGTCCGCCAGGGGGAGCCTGGCCCCGGCGGCCCCGCTCAGGCGCGGACGGCGAACAGCCGCCACTCGCCGCCAACGCCCTTGAGGGCGTGGGCGCCGCGGTCCTCGAGCACGTAGTCCGACCCGGCGACCAGGTCGTGGACGGTGCTCGACACGAGCACCTCGCCGGGCCCGGCGGCGGCCATCACCCGGGCCGCGACGTGCACGCCGATGCCACCGACGTCGTCGCCCCGGAGCTGGACCTCGCCGGTATGGACCCCGGCCCGGATCTCGACCCCGTTGCCCCGCAGCCGGTCGCGGAGGCCGGTGGCGCAACGGATGCCGCGGCCGGGCCGGTCGAACAGGGCCAGGATGCCGTCGCCGGTGGACTTCACCAGCCGTCCCTGGAGCTGGCCGACGAGCTCCCGGGCGACCCGGTCGTGCAGGTCGAGCAGCTCCCCCCAGCGCCGGTCGCCGACCCGCCGGGCGAGCTCGGTGGATCCGACGATGTCGGTGAACAGCACCGTGGCCAGGGCCCGCTCCCCGTCCTCGGTGGCCGGGACCGCCGGGACCGAGGCCGGGACGTCCCGGCCCGGCCGCCGTCGGGCCGGGGCGGTCATGAACACGACGGCCGCGTGCAGGGACAGGGGGATCAGCAGCAGGACCACGAGCAGTCCCGGCCAGAAGGCGGTCTGGATGCCCTGGCCGCGCTCGGCGAACAGCCAAATCCCGGTCCCCAGCACGCCGACCAGGGCAACGGCGCCGGCGTGGAGCTGCAGCCAGCGCAGGCGACGGTCGCCGGCCGGTCTCATCGACCGGAGTGTACAAGCCGCCCAGCCGGGATCTCAGCCCGCCCGGCCGGGCCCCTCAGCGGCCCTGGCGGGCCCGCTTGGCGGCGCGGCCACGGGCGGCGGCGTCCAGGACCCGCTTGCGCAGCCGCAGCCGGTTCGGCGTGACCTCGACCAGCTCGTCCGGGCCGATCCGCTCGATGGCCTGCTCCAGCGACAGCTCGGTGGGCGGGACCAGGCGGATGGCCTCGTCCGACGCGTGGGTGCGGATGTTGGTCTTCTGCTTCTCGCGGGTCGGGTTGACGTCGATGTCCTCGGGGCGGGCGTTCTCGCCGATGATCATGCCCTCGTACACCTGGGTGCCGGGGCCGACGAACAGCTCGCCACGCTCCTGCAGCTGCCAGAGGGCGTAGCCGGTGGTGACCCCGACCCGGTCGGCGACCAGAGCGCCGTTGACCCGGTCGGAGATCGGCCCGGCCCAGTCGTCGTAGCCGTCGAACAGGTGATGCAGGATGGCCGTGCCCCGGGTGGCGGTGAGCAGGACCGATCGGAAGCCGATGAGCCCCCGGGCCGGCACCCGGAACTCGAGACGCACCCAGCCGGTGCCGTGGTTGACCATGTCGGTCATGCGGCCCCGGCGCAGGGCCAGGCCCTGGGTGACCACGCCCACGAACTCCTCGGGCACGTCCAGGGTGACGGCCTCGTACGGCTCCTGGACCCGCCCGTCCACCGTCCGGGTGATGACCTCGGGCCGCGACACCTCCAGCTCGTAGCCCTCGCGGCGCGCCTGCTCGATCAGCACGGCCAGCTGGAGCTCGCCCCGGCCCTGGACCTCGAAGGTGTCCGGGGAGTCGGTGGCCAGCACCCGGATGGCCACATTGCCCAGCACCTCGCGGTCCAGGCGCTCGGACAGGTGGCGGCTGGTCAGGTAGGTGCCGTCGTTGCCGGCGAACGGCGAGGTGTTGACCCCGAACCGCATCGAGATGCTGGGCTCGTCGATCGCCACCACCGGCAGGGGCCGGGGGTCGTCGGGGTCGGTGACGGTCTCACCGACGGTCACGTCGCCCAGCCCGGCGATGGCCACGATCTCCCCCGGCCCGGCATGCTCCAGCTCGGCGCGGGACAGGCCGATCGCCCCGGCGATCCTGGTCACCTTGGCCAGGGCCAGGCTGCCGTCGCGCTTGGCCACCCCGACCCGGTCGCCCAGGCTGACCTCGCCCTGCCACAGCCGCCCCACGGCCAGCCGGCCCACGTAGGGGTCGGCGTCCAGGTTGGTGACCAGGAACTGGAGCGGATGGCCGGGCTCGTAGGACGGTGGCGGGGTCGTGGCCACGATCATCTCCAGCAGCGGGGCCAGGTCGGCGGCGAGCTCGTCGGGCCGGTGGCCGGCCTGGCCGGTGCGGGCGTTGGCGTACAGGATCGGGAAGCCGATCTGGTCCTCGTCGGCGTCCAGGTCCAGGAACAGCTCCTCGACCTCGTGGACGACCTCGGCCGGGCGGGCGTCGGCGCGGTCGACCTTGTTGACACAGACGATCACCGGCAGGCGCCGCTGGAGGGCCTTGCCGAGCACGTACCGGGTCTGGGGCAGCGGCCCCTCGCTGGCGTCGACCAGCAGCAGCACAGCGTCGACCATCCGCAGGGTCCGCTCGACCTCCCCGCCGAAGTCGGCGTGGCCGGGGGTGTCGACCACGTTGATCCGCACCCCGCGGAAGGAGACCGCGGTCTGCTTGGCCAGGATGGTGATGCCCTTCTCCCGCTCCAGGTCCATCGAGTCCAGCACCCGGTCCACGACCTCCTGGTTGGCCCGGAACACCCCCGACTGGCGCAGCATGGCGTCGACCAGGGTGGTCTTCCCGTGGTCGACATGGGCCACGATGGCGATGTTGCGCAGGTCGTCACGGATCACCCGATCACCATCCCCTCGTCCCCGCCCAGATCCATGGTGGGGCCGGCCGACGTCGTCTATGGACGAACGAGCGCGGGTGGATCTCATCGATCACCCCACGCTGCCACCAGGTCGCCTCAGCCATGACCGCCCAGGCTAGCAGCGGCCAGGACTCGCGGATCGGGGATCCGCGTGGTCGCGTGGAGCCCGTGCCGGTCCCTGGCAGGGTGGGTGGTGCGGGCCCCATTCCCTCACCTGGCACGGTGGCCCAGGATGCTCCCTGGCCGCCGGACGATCCGAAGCCGCCCGCCGGTCAGGCGGCCCGGGGTCGTCGCTGCGGCCGGCTGGCGGTGAAGCGCCCATCGGGGCCGCGGATCAGCCGCCAGCCGCCCTCATGCACCGCCCGATGATGAGCCCGACACAACAGGGCCAGGTTGGCCAGATCGGTCGGGCCACCCTCCACCCAGTGGTGGAGATGATGAGCGTCACACCAGCCCAGGGGGCGATCACAGCCCGGGAACACACAGCCGCCGTCCCGCACGGCCAGGGCGGCCCGCTGGGCCGGCTGCACCACCCGGGTGGCCCGGCCCACCTCCAACGGCTGCCTAGCAGCGCCACCCAGGGTCGGGGGCAACCGGGTCACGGCGGCGCGCAGCCGCTGCTGGAGCCCGGCCGAGTGGCTGGGATCCCACGCCGCCGCTGGGGCATCGGCGTTGGGGTCGGGGTCGGCGCTGGGGTTGCGGTCGACGCTTGGGTCGTCCGGCTGGCGGCCATCCGGGTCGGGGTCGACGCCCTGGCCAGGAGCGGGATCCGGCTGGGGGTCGGGCTGGCGGGCGACCACCACCCGGGTGACGGTCCCGTCACAGGCCAGGCGCCGACAGGCTTCTGGTTCCAGGGGCACGGCCCCGCCGACCTCCCCACCCAGGCCGCCGGGCCGGCCCAGCAGGCTGTCCAAATCGACGGTGACCAGCAGCTGGGGGCGGACCCCACCGGCCTTGGGCAACCACCCCGCCTCCAGGCTCCGACGGGCCAGCTCGGTGAGGGCATCGGCATTCCGCTGGCCCCCGCTACGGCCATCGGCGGCATCAGCCGGGCGGGCCAACGGCTCCAGGGCCGCCAGCACGATCTGGCCGGCCTCCGGTTCCAGCAGCCCATCGACGCCCACCATGCCGTCGAAGGTTTCCGACAGCCACAGCCCCCGCCGCGCATGGCGCCGCTCAGCCTGCCGGCCGGCACCATCAGGGTCGACCACCTGGCACAGGTGCCCGGTGGCCTGGCGCAGCCGCGGCGGATCCACCCGACCCGCCAACTCGGCCAGCACCGGGTCCGCGTCCAGCCTGACATGCTCGGGGAGCTCGCTGGTGCCGTCGGCGACCACCTTGGCATGCGCGGGGGAGATCTGTCCGGCGACCAGGGCGGCGGCGGTCTCGGTCAAGGGGCCACGGAACAAGGCCCGGGCGGTGCGGAGGTTGCTGTGGGCCGCCCCGGCGGCCATGTGCAGGCGCTGGCGGAGCCAGCTGGCGGTGGAGAGGGCCGGCTGGTCCTGGTCGGCACCGGCGGCGCCGCGGGCGTCGGCCGCGGCCAGCCGCCGCAGCCACTGGCCTTCCAGGCCATCCAACTCCCGCCGCAACTCCCAGAGCTCATCGACCAGGGCGCTATCGGCCAGCCGGTCCAGATCCTCGGCGGCCAACGCTTGCCTGGCGGCCACCAGCGACCCCAGCCGGTCCACCGGTCCGGCGGCCTGGCCCGGAGTCCGATCGGCCGATGGCCCGGCCGAGCTCACAGTCGAATGTGTGTTCGAGTCCATGGCCGCAACCTATCAACTCCCGAACCAAACACAACCACCCCCACGAACATGTGGACAACGTTCCCAGCCCAATAGCCAGAGCCTTTTCGCGCGCCCCGTGACCCGGCATCATCGGAGCTCGCGGCAACCCGGAAACGGCGCGTTCTCCAGCCTCGGAACCCGCTGGCCTCGAGTCAGCTCGCCCGGAGAGGGCCATCCGCCCGTCGCGACCGCTCCGCGACGCCCCCGGCTGGGGAGTGCCGATGGCCACCGACATCGCCTTCGCCCTCGGCGTCCTCGCCCTCCTCGGCCCCGGGTCCCGGCGGCCCCTCGGGCTGCTGGCGGCCTCGGTCGTTGCCGGGGTGACGGGGCACTGGTCCTGGGCAGGACGGGACACCGGTTGCCGCCCGACCAGGCAGGGTAGCCTCCCGCTGTCCGACCGTCGGCGAGGAGGGTGCCTGTGCTGCTCGAGAAGGCGATGAAGGCGCTGGAGAAGGCGGACGCCCTCGACGAGCCGGCCAAGACGCTGGTCAAGGTGGTCGGCCCGGCCGTCCGGCCCCGGCCGGTCAAGAACCTCCTGTCCGGGGTCTGGGTCGGCCACCGGTTCCACCCGCTGCTGGTCCCGCTGCCCATCGGGTTCTGGACCGGCGCTCTGCTCTTCGACCTGATCGCCACCCGCCGCGCCCGCTGGGCGGCCGACACCCTGGTCGGGGCGGGGATCGCCGCCGCCGTGCCCACGGCCGCGGCCGGGCTGTCGGACTGGTCCGACGCCGAGCCCGAGGGCCGCCGGGTCGGGCTGGTCCATGCCGCCTGCAACACCCTGGCCCTGCTCTGCTACTCGACGTCCCTGGCGGCCCGGCTGCTCGGCCGGCGCAAGGCCGGAGTCGGGCTGGGGCTGGCCGGGGCGGCGGCGATCAGCGCCGGCGGCTACCTTGGGGGTCACCTGGCCTACGTGCAGCAGGTCGGGGTCGAGAAGCAGCGCTTCGCCGACGGGCCGGCGGCATGGACGCCGGTCCTGGATGCGGCCGACCTGGCCGAGGGGGCGCCGCGGGTGGTCCGGGCCGGCGACACCGACGTGCTCCTGGTCCGGGAGGGCAACCGGCTGCACGCCCTGTGGGCGAGGTGCACCCACGAGTGCGGCCCCCTGGCCGAGGGGCACTTCGCCGACGGCAACGTCACCTGCCCATGGCACGGCAGCACCTTCCGGCTGGCCGACGGCAAGGTCGTCCGCGGCCCGGCCGCGGCCTCCCAGCCCGTCTACGAGGCCAGGGTCACCGACGGCAAGATCGAGGTCCGCGCCAGCTTCTAGCCGTCCTCGACGTCAGGGCGGTCGCCGACCCCGCGCAGGGCCGCCAGCAGCTTGTCCAGCAGGACCCCGCGCAGCCGGGCCTCCACGGCCATGGAGATGAGGCTGGCCACCACCCCGGCATAGGCCATGGTGGCCCCGATCTCGGCCACCTCCCAGTCCCGGGCCCGGGAACGGTGCAGGTCGATGGACCCGATGGGCCGGCCCCCGGGGACGGTCAAGGGAGCCGACAGGACGGCCCGGACGGCGGCCTTGTCGATCAGATGGCGCAGGTCGGGCCAGCGGTCGTCGGCGGTGACGTCGGGGGAGGCGACCGGCACCCCGTTGGCGAACGAGTCCAGAGCCGGGCCCGCCCCCAGCCGCTCCTGGGCGGTGGCCAGCCCCCGGCCGGGCGGGCCGGAGGCGGCGGCGCAGCGAAGCACCTGATGCTCGTCGGCCAGCATGACCCCGGCGCCCTGGGCCCGCAGCACCGTGGTCGCCGCCTCGGCGACCCGCTGGAGGGCCGCGGCCAGCCCCTCGCCGGCCAACCCGTCCACGCCTTGCAGCAGGAGCCGCAGCTCCCGTGTGACGGACCTCCGGTCGATCGGCACGGGCAACGCCGCCTCGCACGCCCCCTGTGTTGCGGGTGGCGCGTCGTCGTTTGGGTCTGCGATTGCTGAGTACCTACCCCGGCGCGCCCCCAAACCCCACCTTCCAGGGCGATCAGGCGAGCTGGGCGGCGAGGTCGGCCGGCTCGGTGACCGGGCGCTGGCAGACGAAGTGCTCGCAGACGTACGCGGTCGCCCGGCCGTCGATGGCCGGCCGGTCGGCCAGCAGTGGCACCTCGCCCTGGGCGGCGGCGTCGCCGGGGTCGGCCGCGGCCAGGACCTGGTTGGGCTGGTAGGTCCCCCATACCCGGGCCAGCAGGGCGCCGGTGTCGTCGGCCTCCGGTCGGCCCACGATCGCCACCTCCCTGACCCTGGCCAGGGCGAAGTCGGCCGCCCCGAGGGCGTGCCCGAACCCGGTCGGGGCCCGGCCGAGCATCCCGAGCACGGGCCGCAGGGCGGACAGCCCGGCCTGCTCGGCGTCCGGGTCGCCGGTGAGCCGGCCAAGTCGCTGGAGCACCTCGGCGGCGACCGACGACCCGGCCGGGACGGCGTTGTCGAACAGCTCCCGGGGCCGGACCACCAGCTCCTCGGCGTCGCGGCCGGTCTGGTAGAAGCCGTCGCCGCCGGGATCGGCGAACAGCTCGACCATGGCCGCGGCCAGCCGCCGGGCCTCGCGCAGCCAGCGCAGGTCGAACGTGGTCTCGTACAGGGTCAGGCAGGCCTCGGCCACACCGGCGTAGTCGTCCAGGTACCCGGGGCCGCCCTTGCGGCCCTCACGCCAGGAGCGCAGCAGTCGGCCCTGGTCGCCGGACAGCGCCTCCAGGACGAAGCCGGCCGCGGCCACCGCCGCGTCGGTGTAGCGCGGCTCGCGGAAGCTGCGGCCCGCCTCGGCCAGGGCCGAGATGGCCAGGCCGTTCCAGGCGGCCAGGACCTTGTCGTCGGTGGCCGGGTGGACCCGGGCCTCGCGGGCAGCGAACAGCCGGGGCAGCGCCTCGTCGACCTCGCCCTGGAGCTCGGGATCGGCCGGCCGGGGGGTCCAGAGAACGTTGGTGCCCTCCCAGTTGCCCTCGAGGGTGGCCCCGAGGTGGCGGGCGACGGCCTCGCCGGCGATCGCGACCAGCTCGTCCCAGGACCAGACGAAGAACTTCCCCTCGACCCCCTCGGAGTCGGCGTCCTGGGAGGAGAAGAACCCGCCGGAGGGGTGGCGCAGCTCGCGCAGCAGGTAGTCGGCGGTGCGGGTGGCCACCCGGCGGTAGCGGTCGTCGCCGGTGCGCTGCCAGGCGTGGGTGTAGAGCCGGACCAGCTGGGCGTTGTCGTACAGCATCTTCTCGAAGTGCGGGACCAGCCAGCGCCCGTCGGTCGAGTAGCGGTGGAAGCCGCCCCCGACCTGGTCGAAGATGCCCCCGGCGGCCATCCTGTCGAGGGTCAGCCGGGCCATGTCCAGCGCCCCGGAGTACCCGCGCAGCGAGCAGCGGAGCAGGAACTCGAGCGTCATCGGCTGGGGGAACTTGGGCGCCGGCCCGAACCCGCCCCAGTCCGGGTCGAAGGCCGACCGCAGCCCGTCGAACGCCTGGCGCAGCGTCCCCTCGTCCAACTGGCCGTCGGCGCCGCCGAGGCCTCCTGCCTGGGCGGCCAGCACCTGGACGACCTGCTCGCCCTGGCGGCGGGCGTCGGCACGCCGGTTGTCCCAGGCGTCGGCGACCGCGGCCAGGACCCGGCGGAAGCTGGGCAGGCCCGGCCGGTCGACCCTGGGGTAGTAGGTGCCGGCGTAGAAGGGGCTGCCCTCGGGGGTCAGGAACACCGTCATCGGCCAGCCGCCCTGGCCGGTCATGGCCTGGACGGCGTCCATGTAGATGCCGTCCAGGTCGGGCCGCTCCTCACGGTCGACCTTGACGCAGACGAACTGCCCGTTCATCTGGGCGGCCGTCTCGGGGTCCTCGAACGACTCGTGCGCCATCACGTGGCACCAGTGGCAGGCGGCGTAGCCGATCGACAGCAGGATCGGCCTGTCCTCGGCCCGGGCCCGCGCCAGGGCCTCGGGGCCCCACGGGTACCAGTCCACCGGGTTGTGGGCGTGCTGGAGCAGGTAGGGGCTGGTCTCGCCGGCGAGGCGGTTGGGGGCTGGCTGGTCGGTCATCGGCTCAGTGTAGGCTCGGGCGGCGAGCCAGCAGATCGAGGAGGACGCCGTGGACGAACGGGCGGTCGCGGCCTGGCTGGACGGCTACAGCCAGGCCTGGGGCACCTACGACCCCAGCCACATCGGGGCGCTGTTCAGCGAGGACGCCGAGTACCACTACGACCCGTTCCAGCAGCCGGTCCGCGGGCGCGACGCGATCGTGGCCGACTGGCTCAAGGACCGCGACCAGGCCGGCACCTACGAGGGCCGCTACCGCCCGGTCCTGGTCGCCGGGGACCAGGCGGTGGCCAGGGGCTACAGCCGCTACTTCGACACCAACGGCGCCGTCCGCGACGAGTACGACAACCTGTTCCTGCTCCGCTTCGACGCCGACGGCCGCTGCGCCGAGTACCGCGAGTGGTACATGCGCAAGCCGGCGCCGGCATGACATCGCTGCTCGCGAACGTGGTCACGAGGGAGCCGCTGGCCGCGGCCGACGGCCGCTCGGGAAGCCTGCTGGAGCGGGTGACCCTGGCCGGCGGTGAGGCGCTGGTCGTCAAGCACGTGCTGGACGGCGGGGACTGGATCATGCGGGGTTGCCATGACCACGGCCGGGCGGCGCAGCTGTGGTCGCAGGGGGTGCTGGCCCGGGTCCCGGCCGGGATCGACCACGCCGTGGTCGGGGCCGAGCAGGTCGAGGGCGGCTGGCTGGTGGTCATGCGCGACGTGTCGGCCGCCCTGGTCCCCGACAACGTGCGGATCGGCCGCGACGACAGCCGCCGGGTCCTGGAGGCGGCCGCCGCCCTCCACGCCGCCTTCACCGGCGACCCGCCGCAGGCGCTCTGCTCCATGGCCGACCGCTACCAGTTCCTGTCCCCGGCCACGGCCCGGCGCGAGGCCGGCGGCGCCGACGAGGTGCCGAGGCTGATCGGGCGGGGCTGGGAGCGGTTCGCCGACCTGGTCCCCGGCGAGGTGGCCGGGCCGGTGCTGGAGATCCTGGAGCGGCCGGCGCCGTTCGTCGCCGCCCTGTCGCGGTTCGGGTCGACCCTCATCCACGGCGACCTCAAGCTTGGCAACCTCGGCTTCGACGGCCACCGGGTGGTGATGCTGGACTGGGGCACCCAGACCGGCTGGGCGCCCCCGGCGGTCGAGGTCGCCTGGTACCTGGCCGTCAACTGGAGCCGCATCGACGCCTCCCGCGAGCAGGTCCTCGACGACTTCCGGGCCGCCGAGGGCGACCGGCACGACGAGGACGCCCTGCGCCTGGCCCTGCTCGGCGGCCTGGTCCAGCTCGGCTGGGACAAGGCCCTGCACGCCAGCGGCCATCCCGACCCGGCCATCCGGGCCCGCGAGGCCGCGGACCTGGCGTGGTGGTGTGCCCGGGCCCGGGACGCCCTGGCCGTCTGGTCACCGGCATGACCGACCCGGGGCGGGCCAAGCGGCGGTTCGCCGGCGTCCGCCGGGTCACCGAGACCCCGTTCAGCCGCGTGTTCGAGGCACGTCCGTAGAGAACTTCTCCGCCCATCGTCTCCAGGTGCCGGTCAGCTCCGGCACCTGGAGCAGCCTGCCGGCGGCGGCGTGGTCATCGTGGTAGATGCGCGAGACCTCGGCCACGCTGAGGTCGTGGCCAGGCCGGTGGACGACCTCGGCCGGGTCGCCGGCGCCGACCTCCCCCTCGTCCAGGATGCGCAGGTAGGCCCCGGGCCGCCCGCCAGCGGCGAAACGGGCCGGGAACCGCTGGCTGCCCATCCGGATCCCCAGCTTGAAGCAGGGGATCCGCGGCTGGGTGACCTCGAGCAGGGTCCCCCCGACCCGCCAGCGCTCGCCTACCAGGGCGTTGCTGACGTCGATCCCCCGCAGGGTCAGGTTCTCCCCGAACGTCCCCGGCCCCAGCTCCCGCCCCAGCTCGGCCCCCCACCACTCGTAGTCCTCGGCCGCATAGGCGTACACCGCCTGGTCGGGCCCGCCGTGGACCTCGGGGTTGCCCTGCTCGTCGCCCTCGACCTTGTGCCCGCCGACCTTGACCCGCCCGGCCACCGGATCCTTCCAGATCGCGGTCCGCACCGTGTTCCCCCGGTACCGGACCTCCCTGGGGGTCCCGACGTTCACCGACACCACCGCACCCGCCACGACCGACCTCCCCCGTAGCCTGCTCGACCAGGCTACGCGCTCCCAGGTCCCGGCTGCCGGCCGGCTCGGGAACCGGGTGGCAGCCCATGGCCTCGAACCCGGCCGCGGCCTGCTCGAGCAGGGCCGAGCCGTCCAGGCCGTTGGGGGCGCGCTCGCCGGGGCCGAGATGACGGCCCAGCTCGAGCTGTCCCAAGGCGAGCTCCCAGGGCATGGCCAGCCCCTCGGCCACCTCCACGGCCCTGGTCCAGGACCGCAGCGCCGCCCGCCGGCGTCCCTCCAGCTCCTGCCAGGCGCCCTGGCACAGCCGGGCCCGGGGGCGGGCCATGGGGAAGGTGCGGGCATGGCGCTCCAGCCGGCGCAGGCCGGCGGTGGCCGTGGCCCGCAGCTCGGACGGGTCGGCAGCCGGCGCCCCCCCGCCCTCCAGCAGGGCCAGGCAGACCTCGGGGATGCCGGCGTGGGCCTCGAGCGTGTAGGGGTGGAAGGAGGGCTCGGGGCCGGCCAGGGCGGCGGCCGCCCGGACCGACCTCCAGGCGGCGTCCGGCCGACCGGCGGCGAGGTGGTGGCGGGCCACGGCCACGTGGAAGCGGACGGCGTCGATCGCCGGCACCCCGGCCTGCGGCAGCGCCTCGCCCTCGGCCAGGGCGGTGGCCAGGGCCGGGTCCGCTGGATCGGTGCGCAGCCGCGCCTCGGCCAGCAGCACCAGCCCCCAGAGCTCGGCCATCGGGTCGTGGCGGTCGTGGGCGGCGACGCGGGCGTCCCCGGCCATGGCCGCAGCCTCCCCGAAGCGGCCGGTCAGGTAGCGGCAGATGCAGGCGAGCAGGACCGCCTGGTCGACCATCCGGTGCAGCCGGGCCCGGTTCCCAGCCTCCAGCACCCGCGGCAGCCCGGCGTCCGCCGCGGCCCAGTCGCCAACCGCGATCCAGTGCAGGCAGGACAGGATGTAGGTGTACACGAGGGCAACCGGGTCGCTGACCCGCTCGGCGGCGGCGACCTCGGCCCGGGCCGGACCGGGGAGCTGTGGCTGCGCGGCCCCCAGGTGATGCGCGGCTACCGCAACCGAGGCCGGGGAGGTGCCGGTGGCCCACGTGGCCCGGCGGTTCGAGGTCGGCGCGGCCGAGCTCCAGGCCTGGGTGGCCGAGCGGGTCGCCCCCTACAAGCGGCTCCGTGGCGTCCGCTTCGTCGACCAGGTCCCCCGCTCCCCGACCGGCAAGCTGTTGCGCCGGGTGCTCGTCGAGGCCGAGCGGGCCGCGGCCGGGCAGCAGACCTGGGCCGCCCGGGAAGCCATGGCCGCCCTGGAAGCCGAGGCCGAGCCGGCCGGGGTCGCCTAGCCCCGACGGCCCCCGCGATGGCGGCCGGCCCAGGCGAGCAGGCCGGCCGCGTCGCGGGTGTTGACCACCATCTCCGGGGTGACCCCGCAGGCGAACGCGCGCTCGCAGCCCCCGAGCTGCCAGTCGAGCTGGCCGGGGGCGTGGGCGTCGGTGTCGATGGCGACCCGGCAGCCGGCCTCCACGGCCAGGCGCAGCAGCCGCTTGGGCGGGTCCTGGCGCTCGGGGCGGCTGTTGACCTCGACCGCGACCCCGTGCTCGGCGCAGGCCCCGAACACCGCCGCGGGGTCGAACTCGCTCTCGGGGCGGCCCCGGCCGACCACGATCCGGCCGGTGCAGTGGCCGAGGATGTCGGTGTGGGGGTTGGCCACGGCCGCCACCATCCGCCGGGTCATCTCCCGGGCGGGCATGCGCAGCTTGGAGTGGACGCTGGCCACCACCACGTCCAGGCGCTCCAGCAGCTCGTCGCGCTGGTCGAGGGTACCGTCCTCGAGGATGTCGACCTCGATCCCGGTGAGGATCCGGAAGGGCCTGCCGCTTCGCGAGCCCGTGCCTGCCAGCCCCGCGTTCAGCCGGGCGACCTCGTCGAGCTGGGCCAGGAGCCGCTCCGGGCTGAGGCCGTTGGCCACCGTGAGCCGGGGCGAGTGGTCGGTCAGCACCAGGTACTCGTGCCCGAGGTCGCGGGCCGCCTCGGCCATCTCGGCGACCGGGCTGCCCCCGTCCGACCAGGTCGAGTGGCTGTGGCAGTCGCCGCGGAGGGCGTCCCGGAGGGCGGCCGCGCCCTCGGCCACCGGCTGGCCACGGGTCGCCTCCAGGCGGCGCAGGTACACCGGGACCTCGCCGGCGAGGGCCTCGCGGATCACCCGCTCGGTGACCTCACCGATCCCGGGGAGGCCGCGCAGCCCGGGCGCGGGCGCGGCCGCCAGCCGCTCCAGCTCGGCCGGGTCGGTGTCGTCCACGGCGGCCGCGGCCCGCCGGAAGGCGCGCACCTTGTAGGTCGGCTCGCGGGCCCCCCCCAGCAGGGAGGCG
>Ga0081539_10000897_pt1 | contig 56772 bp, 63 predicted proteins | sample TabmetS4T2R2_FD_71023 | JGI IMG/M metagenome (GOLD analysis project Ga0081539, IMG submission 71023) | Tabebuia heterophylla rhizosphere microbial communities from the University of Puerto Rico - S4T2R2 | ecosystem: Host-associated > Plants > Roots > Rhizosphere ...
GTCGGAAGATGCAAGGCCCTTCAGATTCTTTGGCGGCGTTCCCTCACGTAACGCTTGAAGCGTCTCGTAAACGGCCTGGGTGGCGGCGGCGAACGGCGCATGGCCCTGCAGCGCGATTTTCACACGCTGGCTGATCAGGAACGCGGGATCATCGAGCTCGCCTTGCGTGTTGCCGAGCACGAGCGGCAGCTTTGTCGCCGCCGCGATCGCCTGCACCTCCTCCCGCGTCGTCAGCCCGGTGAAGAACAGCGCATCGACTCCCGTTGCCTCATAGGCTTTCGCGCGTTCGATGCACTCGGCAAAACTCGACGCCTTCGGCCCGCCGCCGCGCGTGCCGGTACGGCCGAAAATCACCAGCGATGGATCGCCGCGCGCATCGAGCGCGGCCTTCATCTTGCCGACACCTTCCTCAAGCGAAATCAGTTGCGGTTCGGCGATGCCAAAAGCCTGCGGCAGCAGCGTGTCCTCGATGCTAAGGCCGGCAGCGCCTGCCGCCTCCAGCTCCTCAACCGTACGGCGCACGTTGAGCGCATTGCCATAGCCGTGATCGGCGTCGACGATGACGGGCAGTTCCGCCGCGCGCGACATCCGCCGCATCTGTTCGCAGAGTTCGGTGAGCGTGATCAGGGTAATGTCAGGATCGCCGAGCACCGCGAGCGAGGCCACCGAGCCGCCGAACATGCCGAGCTCGAAGCCGAGATCCTCCGCGATGCGGATCGAGGTCGCGTCATAGACCGAGCCCGGACGGACGCACACGCTCCCCTGCAGGACCGCGCGCAATGCTTCACGTCGTTTGCGGAAGGTCATGACTCACTCTTTCTCCGCGTCATTGCGAGGAGCGACAGCGACGAAGCAATCCACTCTTTCTTTGCTGTCGCCAAGCTGGATTGCTTCGCTTCGCTCGCAATGACGGCCCCGGCTCAAGCAAACTCCAGGATCAGCGCATCGACCGCGAGCGTGGCGCCGGGCGCGGCGTGGATCTTCTTCACGGTGCCGTCGCGCTCGGCGCGCAGCACGTTCTGCATCTTCATGGCCTCGACCACGGCCAGCGTCTCGCCGGCCTTGACCTCCTGCCCCTCGCTGACGGCGATCGAGACCACCAGGCCCGGCATCGGGCACAGCAGCTTCTTGCCGGTGTCGGCGGCCGTCGTCAGCGGCATCAGCCGCGCCGCCGTCGCCTCGCTCTCGGTGAACACATAGGCCGCGACCTCGACGCCGTGATAGGCGAGCCGGAATCCGTTCGGGATAAAGCGCACCTGGACGGCGGCGGGCACGCCGTTGATATTGCCCTGCCAGACCGGATCGCCCGGCTTCCACAGCGATTCCAGCCGGTGCGGGCTGACGAGGGTGCCGTCGGCGCCGACGAACTGCACGACGATGGCCTCGCTTTCGCGCGCGACGTCGAGCCCGATCTCGTCGCGGTCGAGCCAGACCGCGCGGCGGCGCTCGCGCTGCACGAGGCGGCCGGTCAACTGGCCGGAAATCTGCCGCTTGCGCTCGCCGAGCACGTGATCGACGGCGGCAGCGACTGCTGCGAGCCGTCGCGCCACCTCGCCCTCCGGCGCGCGTGCGGAAAATCCTTTTGGAAATTCTTCGGCAATGAAGCCGGTCGACAGCCTGCCCTCGCGCCAGCGCGGATGGTGCATCAGCGCCGAAAGGAAGGGAATGTTGTGGCGGATGCCGTCGACATAGAAGGCATCAAGCGCGTTCGACTGCGCCTCGATCGCGGCCGCCCGCGACGGCGCGTGGGTGACGAGTTTTGCGATCATCGGATCGTAATGGATCGAGATCTCGCCGCCCTCCTGCACGCCTGTGTCGTTGCGCACGGTGATGCCGTCGTGCTTCGCCTCCGCCGGCGGACGGTATTTCACCAGCCGCCCGATCGACGGCAGGAAATTGCGGAACGGATCCTCGGCATAGACGCGGGATTCCACCGCCCAGCCGGTCAGCACGATGTCCTTTTGCGAAAGCGCGAGTTTTTCGCCGGCCGCGACGCGGATCATCTGCTCGACAAGGTCGATGCCGGTGACGAGTTCGGTGACGGGATGCTCGACCTGCAGGCGGGTGTTCATCTCGAGGAAGTAGAAGCTCTTGTCCTGGCCGGCGACGAATTCCACCGTGCCGGCGGAGTCGTACTTCACGGCTTTTGCCAGCGCGACCGCCTGCTCGCCCATCTTGCGCCGCGTGGTCTCGTCCAGAAGCGGTGACGGCGCTTCCTCGATGACTTTCTGGTTGCGGCGCTGGATCGAGCATTCGCGCTCGCCGAGATAGATCACATTGCCATGCTTGTCGCCCAGCACCTGGATTTCGATGTGGCGGGGATCGACGATGAATTTTTCGATGAAGACGCGGTCGTCACCGAACGAAGACTTCGCCTCGGCTTTCGCCAGATTGAAACCTTCGGCGACCTCGCCTTTGGAATGCGCGATGCGCATGCCCTTGCCGCCGCCGCCGGCGGAGGCCTTGATCATCACGGGATAGCCGATCTCGTCGGCAATCTTCACCGCCTGCTTGCCGTCCTCGATGACGCCGAGATGGCCCGGCACGGTCGAGACTTTTGCTTTCGCCGCCGCCTTCTTGGATTCGATCTTGTCGCCCATCGCGGCGATCGCGCCCGGATTGGGGCCGATGAAGACGACACCGGCCTTCTCCAGCGCGCGCGGAAAGGCTTCGCGCTCGGAGAGGAAGCCGTAGCCGGGATGCACCGCCTGCGCGTCCGTCTTGCGGCAGGCGTCGACGATCTTGTCGATGACGAGATAGCTCTCGGCCGCTGCAGACGGGCCGATGAACACGGCCTCGTCGGCCATCTCGACATGCAGCGCATCGCGGTCCGCTTCGGAATAGACGGCAACGGTCTTGATCCCCATGCGGCGGGCGGTCTTGATGACCCGGCAGGCGATCTCGCCGCGGTTGGCGATCAGGATTTTCTTGAACATGTTTCTTGCGGGCTTGGGCTTTGGGCGGGTTTCCTCATCGCCTGTGGTACAGCAAAACCAAGCCGAGGCAACGGTCTAGTGTTACCCCGCAGGGCCGCGCCGTCAGCCGGTGTAGGTCTGGAAGCGCCCCCGCGCATAGGCATGCGAGACCGCCTTCATCAGCTCGGCAACCTCGTTTTCAAGATAGTTGTTGGCGACGATCAGGGCGCGGACCGTCGCCCGCAGGTCGCCGCCGCAGGCCGCAATCGCCTGCTCCACCGCCGCCTCCAGCCCGGCATCGTCGTGACTGTCGGGTTGGGGATGAGAGGACATGAGGCAATTCCGGCTTGAAGCGAACGTCGCAATGTTCTTATTTTGTTCTCATGCCGTCAACCGCCTCCGGAAAATTTCCCCGGTGATCTACGAATGCTAAAGGCAGTTTCTCCGTAGTTCTCCGGTCGAGAACAAAGTTCCTGAGGTCCCCCGATGAAGCGCATTGCCGGTCTCGACATCCCCGAAACCCTCGAAGAGGCCTGCGACCCCAGGCGGACGGCGCTGATCGTCTACGACATGCAGGTCGGCATCCTGCGCCAGCTCAAGAACGGCGAGGTGATTGTCGCGCGCGTGGCGAAAGTGCTGGCGGCGGCCCGCGCGGCCGGCGTGCGCGTCTTCTTCATGCGCCACCTCTCGTTGCCGAAGGAGCTGATGGGCACCTTCGCCTACCGGATGGCGATGGCCTGGCAGCGCACCGACGATCCGGCCGCCGTCCAGCCCTGGTTCCTGCGGGACTCGCCGGGCTTTGCCATCACGCCGGAGCTGGCGCCCCGCGCGAGCGAGGCGATCTTCGACAAGCTGACGATGTCGGCGCTGGAAGGCACGCCGCTCGCCATTGCGCTGCGTGACTGCAACATCAACGCCATCGCGCTGGTCGGCGTCGCCATGGAAATCGGCATCGAGCCGACGGCGCGGCATGCCGCCGATCTCGGCATCATCCCGATCGTTGTAACCGATGCATGCGGCGCGGGACATGCTGACGCGGCCGCGCGCTCGATCGAGGCCTTGAAATTCTCGGGCGATGCCATCATCACCGACAGCGACGCCTTCTGTCGGGCCCTGCAACGCCATCAGGCATGAACGATTTCACCCAGGCTTTCATCGCTGCCTTCGCGCTGATCGCGCGGCTCGATCCGGAGCTCTCCGGCATCGTCGCGCTGTCGATGCGCGTCAGCCTGAGCGCAAGCCTGGTGGCGCTGGTGATCGGGGCCCCGTTCGGCGCCTGGCTCGCGATCAGCCGGTTTCGCGGACGGCAGGCGGTGGTCATCGTGACCAACGCCTTCCTCGGACTGCCGCCGGTCGTCGCGGGACTTGGACTTTTCCTGCTGCTGTCCCGCGCCGGGCCCCTGGGTTCGGCCGGGCTCCTGTTCACACCGACGGCCATGATCATGGCGCAGGCAGTGTTGGCCACCCCGATCGTGGTGGCGCTGGTGCACCGCCCCGCTTCGCTGCTGTGGGCCGAATATGGCGACCTTGCGCGCATCGACGGCCTGTCGAAGCTGCGCAGCATCGGCCTGATGTTCTCACTCGGGCGCGGCTCGCTGCTCACCGCCTTCCTCGCCGCTTTCGGCCGCGCCATCGCCGAGGTCGGCGCCATCCTTATCGTGGGCGGCAATATCGCGGGCTTCACCCGCACCATGACGACGGCGATTACGCTGGAGACCAGCAAAGGCGACCTGCCGCTCGCGCTCGGGCTCGGCCTGATCCTGCTGTTACTGAGCGTGGCCGTATCCACCGTCGCCTTTCTGCTGGTGGGGCGGTCCGCGGAGAAATAGACACATGCCTGTGCTAGAAGATCATTGCAATTTGAAATGGTGTGCCATGCGGTCCCGCTCCCCTCTCCTCGCCTCCGCCCTGTTTTTTGTATTCGCAACACAGGCTCTCGCCGCGACGGCGGTCGTGAAAGACGGCGCCACGCTGCAGCTTGCCAACAACACCTTCCGCCTCGACGGCATCGACGCACCGACGGTGGACCAGATGTGCATCGACGAGCATGCCGATAGCTGGACCTGCGGCGTCGAGGCGCGCGACCAGCTCGCCAAGCTGGTCGACGGCCAGCAGGTCCGCTGCGGCGATCTCGGGCCCGATCCTGCCATCAAGAAACGCCGCATCGGCCTTTGCATCGTCGAGGGCGAGACTACGAGCCTGGGCCAACTGCTGATCCAGAAAGGGTTTGCGCTGGCCGACCCCAAGGGAAAATTCAAAGCTGACGAGATGGCCGCGAAGGACGCCCGCCGCGGCCTCTGGAAAGGCTGCTTTGTCGCGCCCGCCGATTTCCGTCTCTGGAAAAAGGACTCCGCGCTGATCGGCGGCGCATGCCGCGCCGACCGCGACCAGCAGATCCGCAGCGTGCTGTTCTCGGCCGATCCGGTGATGCCGGCCGGCTGCACCATCAAGGGCAAATACGCCGTGCGCGCCCGCGTCACCGGCAATGTCGGCATTTATCATTTGCAGGCCTGCCGTTCCTATCCGGGCCTGAACAATTCGGAACGCTGGTTCTGCTCGGAGGACGACGCCCAGGCCGCCGGCTTTCGCAAGGCCTATAATTGCGGCAGCAAGGCGAAATAGACTCTCACAGGCGGGCTGTGTCGGCAGCTTTTCAGCTTCTCCAGCGCGCAAGCTTTGCTATGCTGGCTACGGGAAAGTCTGCCCGGTCAAAAGAACAACGCTGGCTCAAAGCCGCCACGCAGGGTCAGGGAGGACTGCATGACAATCTCACGCCGGAACTTCGCGCGTCTCGCTGCAGCGAGCAGTGCAGCTGCCGTTGCCTCGCCCGCGATTGCACAAGGTTCAATCAAGTGGCGGCTCGCCTCGAGCTTTCCAAAGAGTATCGAACTTCTGTGGGGAGCGAGCCCGACAGTCGCCAACTATGTGAACGAGATGAGCGACGGCAAGTTCGCTATCCAGCCCTTTGCGGCGGGAGAGATCGTGCCCGGGCTGCAGGTGCTGGACGCGGTCGCGAACGGTACGGTCGAGTGCGGCCATTCCTACGGCGGATACTACATCGGCAAGAATCCCACACTGATCTTCGACGGATCCCTTCCCTTCGGGATGACCCCGCGCCAGCACAATGCCTGGTACCTCAACGGGGACGGAAAGAAGCTAATGGACGAGGTCTATGACGGCATGGGCGTCGTCAGTATTCCGATCGGAAATACCGGCGGGCAGACCTTCGGCTGGTTCCGGAAGGAGCTGAAGTCACCAGCCGATTTCAACGGCATCAAGATGCGGGTTGCGGGTTTCGGCGGAAAGGTGCTGTCGAAGCTGGGTGTCATCCCGCAGCAGATCGCGGGCGGCGACATCTATCCGGCGCTCGAGAAAGGCACAATTGACGCCGCTGAATGGGTCGGACCTTATGACGACGAGAAGCTCGGCTTCCACAAGGTCGCGAAGTACATGTACCTTCCGGGTGTGCTCGAGCTAGAGGCCAATACCGGCCTCTACATCAGCAAGGCGAAGTGGGCGGAACTGCCGGTGGCCTATCAAACGATGCTGAGGACAGCCTGCGCCTACGCGCAGACTGAAATGCTTGCGGGTTATGACGCGCGCAATCCCAAGGCGCTTAATCGCCTCGTCGCGGCCGGCGCGCAGCTGGTCGTGCTGAGCCCGGACATCCTGAAAGCGCTGCGCATCGCGGTTGAACACGTGCTCGACGAGGAGGCCGCGAAAAGCGAGCAGTTCAAGCGCGTGCTGGAGAACTGGCGCGCGTTCCGGACCGAGCAGCACCGCTGGTTCTCGATCGCAGACGCGCGCACCGAGATGTCGGTATATGCGCTCACCACCGCTCAAGAGACAAAGCCTTAGTGGGAAGGCGATCAATGTGAGTGCCGCCCTTCGGTGATGCCGCCGAACGGCCTTTTCATCTGAAACTGTGACGGGCCTCCGCCACGCTGGTCTGCTTTACCCCTAAAAGCGGCACGCCCCCGTGCTTACGCCGCGTCTTCCACCGCCTCCCGCGAAGCCATCAACGCCCGCACTTCCTGCGCCTGGCGCGGCGGGCTGAACAGATAGCCTTGCATCTGGGTGCAGCCCAGCGCGTGCACGGTGGCGCGCTGCTCCTCGGTCTCGACGCCCTCGGCCGTCGTCACCATGTTGCGGTCGGCGGCGATGGAAACCACCGCCTTGATGATCGAGGAAGAACCGCTGCCGCGGGTCAGCTCCTTGACGAAGCTGCGGTCGATTTTGATCTTGTCGAACGGGAAGCGCTGCAGATAGCTCAGCGACGAATAGCCGGTGCCGAAATCGTCGAGCGCGATGCGCACGCCGAGCTCGCGCAGCTGACTGAGCGCCACCAGCGCCGCATCATCGTCGGCAATCAGCACCGCTTCGGTGATCTCGAGCTCGAGCCGGCGCGGGTCGAGCCCGGTTTCGGCCAGCGCGGCGGCGACCTTGAGCGACAGCGTTTGCGAGCGGAACTGCACCGGCGAGACGTTGACGGCGACGCGCACGTGATCCGGCCAGTTGGCGGCTTCCGCGCTGGCCGTGCGCAGCACCCAGTCGCCGATCTCCTCGATCAGCCCTGTCTCCTCCGCGATCGGCACGAACTCGGCCGGCGAGATCATGCCGCGGCGCGGATGACGCCAGCGCAGCAGCGCCTCGCAGCCCGTGACCGCATTGCTGCCGAGGTCGACCAGCGGCTGATAGTGGATTTCGAACGCGCCTTCGGCGATCGCGGCGCGCAGGTCGATCTCCATGGCGCGGCGCTGGTTCGCTTCCGTCTCCATCGACGGTTCGAAGAAGCGGTGGGTGCGGCGTCCGGCGGCCTTGGCCGCATACATCGCCAGATCCGCGCTCTTGAGCAGGCCGTGCAGATCGCCACCATGGCGCGGCGCCAGCGCAATGCCAATCGAGGCGTCGGCGGCGAGGCTATGGCCGCGGCAATCGAAAGGCGTGCGCAAGGCGGCGTAAATCCGCGTCACCAGCGCATTGACGTCGTCTTCCGAGGCCACGTCGTGCTGCACGATGGCGAATTCGTCACCACCGAGCCGCGCCACGAAATCCTCCGGGCCGATCGATTCCAGCAAGCGGGCGGAGACGCCGCGCAGAAATTCGTCGCCGATCAGATGGCCGAGCGAGTCGTTGATGCGCTTGAACTCGTCGATGTCGATGTAAAGGATCGCAAAGTTGACGCCGGAGGCCTGCAGCAGCAGGCCTTCCGCATGGCGCTGGAACAACGTGCGATTCGGCAAATTGGTCAGCGCGTCGTAATGCGCCAGATGCTCGATGCGCGCCTCGACGCGGCGGCGCTCGGTGATGTCTTCGAGCGTGGTGGCCCAGCCGCCGTCGGGCGAGCGCTTGTAGATCAGGTGGATCAGGCGGCCGTCGGGTATGGAGATGACGGTGTCCTGCGCCTCCTCGCCCTTGGGATCGAGGAATTTCTGGCAGTAGCTGTCGACGTCGCCGACGAAGGTGCCGGTTTCCTTGCGATGCCGGATCAGGTCACGCAGCTCGCAACCCGGCTTCACGATGTCGCGCGACAGCGCGAACATCTCGATATAGCGCTCGTTGCAGATCACCAGCCGGCCCTGCGCGTCGAACAGCAGCAGGCCCTGGGTCATGTTGTTGATGGCGGTGTCGAGGTGCTGGCTCTTCTGCGACAGCAGTTGCTGCGCGACACGATGCTGACGCTGCAATTGCCGAACGATCAGCGCGATGGTGACGACAACGACGATCACCGCGAGCGCAGCCGCAAAGAACTGCAGCCGGGTTTGCGCGCGCCAGTCGGCCAGCGCCGTTGCCGTGCTGGTGGCGGCGATGATCACGATCGGAAAATGCTTGAGCGTGCGGGCTGAGCCGATGCGGTCGTCGTCGTTCACCCTGCTGATATACCGTCCGGACAGGTTGCCGCCGGCCGTCATGGCGCGCTGGAATGCCGGATTCGCCGAAACATTCTTGCCGACGATATTCGCATCCTGCGGATAACGCGCGATCACGGTGCCGTCGTGATGGATCATGGAGATCGTGGTGCCCTTGTCGAGCGCGAGCGAGCCGACGAAATCCTCGAAATGGCTGGGCTCGACGCCGCGGCTGGCAAAGCCGATGATCCCGCCCTTGCGGTCGACGATCTTGCGGGCGAACACCGTGGTCCAATTGCCCGTCACCTTGCTGATCACTGGCTCGACGATCACGTCCGGCGTTGGCTCGCCCGAGGTGAATTCGCGAAAATAGCGGCGGTCCCCGATATGGATGTCCTGCACCGGCCACATTTCCGAGGAATTGATCAGCCAGCCCTCGCGGTTGAACACGTTGAGCGCGCCGACATGGGGCAGCGCGGCGAGCCGGGCGCGCAGCATCTCATGGGTGGAGAGCAGCGACATCTGCCTTTCGAACGCCTCGGGCGTGTCCAGCCCGCCGCCGCGCACGTAGCCGATGATGTCCTCGTGAACGTGCTGCAGGTCGGAAAGCTGCTGGTCGAAATGCCGCGACAGCAATAGCGCGGTGTTGGTCAGTTCGCGCTGGCTGCTCTCGATGGCGCGCTGACGATACTGCATGGCAAGGTAGGCCGTGCCGAGCGCGATCGCCAGCACCAGCGCGACGCCGCAAAGAATCAGCCATTGAATGGCGCCCATCCGCGCGCGGATGAGCGCACCCGTTTTCGATAGCATCCGGCGCACGTGGTCGGCGCCGTTTGACGAGCTATTCGACATTTCCCTGCCCCTGTTGGGGTAGCTCTTACGGGAGCACCACCAAAAAGGGCGTTAGGAAAACCAGTTACCGGAACGTTAAATAATGCCCGTCGGAACGGAGGTAATTTCGGTCCTGGTCGGCGCTGGCGCCATTTCCTCGACCGGTTCGACCATCACCTTGACGATGCCGGCATCGATCATGCCAAGCGCCCGCGCGGCGCTGGTCGAAACGTCGATGATCCGCCCGCGGATGAACGGCCCGCGATCGTTGACCCGGCATTCGATCGAGATCTTGCCGTGAGAAACCCTAAGCCGTTTGCCGAAGGGATGGCTGCGGTGGGCGCAGGTCATTTCGTCGCGCTTGCCGATGCCGGGATAGAAGGAAGCCAGGCCCATTTCGGTAGCCGTGGCTGGAGCGGTACTGGAAAGCAGCAAAGCCACACAAAATATCTTTCGCATTGTTCGTCTGCACTGGTCGGCCCCGTCAGCAAACGCTGGGGGAACAATGCAGGTTGCTGTGATGGTGCTTGTGCATGGCTCTCATTCCGCCCTGTTTCGGGCGGAACGAATCTGCGACGAAACATTTGCCGACGGAACGCCATAGTTCCGCGCGGTTCCCGCTAACGGATTGCGCCGCGGTCAGCCGGAACGAAGGGCCGCCAGCGTCGCAGCGCAGAATGCCGCGAACGTAATGCCGGCATTGGCGGCGTGCGAAAACTCCCACTGCCGGCGCAGTGCTTCCCAATTGGTGACGTGCACCGTCCAATTGTCGGTCGCCGTGTGGACGGGCTGCGTCCAGACCGAAAATACGATCAGGTTGAGCGCGACGAGCCCTGCCGCGGCGGCGGCAAGCCAGCGCGCGCGCGGTTCAGATCCCGTCGCGGCGAAAACAACATTGGCAATCAGCGCAGCCGGCAGCAGCAGCCCGATGATCCACCAGCCGAGATAGATCTGCTGCACCACGTAGTATTGATCCTCCGGCAGACGCATCTTGCGGAACAGTTCGAACAGATGCGCGCCCGGCGCGATCAGCGCTAGGCCGGTGAGCAGCACGGCGAGAAATCTGACAATCATCATTTCTATCGAGGCGCAAATCGGCGTTTGGTTCCTGCAACCGCGACACATTTTGTTTTTCTGCGACCGCGCAGGAACGAGCTTTGGCGGCATCCGTTAGGCGGAAAACAGCCAGCGAGGATTGCCATGAAAGTGCGCGATGCAATGACCACCGAAGTTCAGCTCTGCACGCCCGACGACACCCTGCGTGATGCCGCCGAAGCCATGGCAGCGCTCGACTGTGGCCTGCTTCCGGTCACCGACAACGAGCGACTGGTCGGGATGATCTCTGATCGCGACATTGCCATTCGCGGCGTCGGCATGGGCCGTGGTCCGGACGGCCGGGTCGGCGATGTGATGACGGCGGATGTCAAATATTGCTTCGACGATCAGGACGTCGAGGAAGTGACCGCCAATATGGGAGACATTCAGGTGAGACGGCTGCCTGTGCTCAATCGCGACAAGCGGCTGGTCGGCATCATTGCGCTCGGCGACATCGCCCGCAGGCAGGCCGGCGACGGCACGGCGGAAGCGCTCAGCCAAATCTCCCGCCCGGGCGGTCAGCACGCTTAGTATCGCCCAAGCCTGGTTTGACGGATCGCCCTAGCCGGCGTCGAGATCGACCAGTGCAATGCCAAGCTCCGGCCGCTTCCGGCGCCGGAGCTTGGCCGGCGCCTCCGTCAGCACGACCTCCAGCGTCGGCCGCACGATGCCGGAAAGGAAATGACCGCCGCGGGTCGATCCATCGGACAATCCCAGCACGACATGGACATGCAGGCTGGCCTTGCCATCGTCACCAAGCGCGACGTCGCCGATGGCGGAGAGCACCTCGCATTGCTCGTTGACCTCGATCTTGCGGTAGCTCTTCGAGCCGAGATCGAACCAGCCGACGGTGGCCCGCTCGAACGCGCCGATCGCGGTCAACGATGCCGCCGACAGCTTGCTGTCATTGGCGAATTTCGTCAGCGCCGCAAATGCCTCTTCGCCGGAGTCGAGAATGACGACGTGAACGGGATCCGCCTGGCCGGCGACGCGCCTGCTTTTCATGCCATCCGCTCCTTGCCAATGCACGATGGCTGACAATCGACAGGCGGTGCCGTTCGTTCCCGGCGGCGACGCGGACTGTCGGTTCCTAATTGCTTCCGTAGAATGGGAAGCATTGCGCTGGCGCCCGTCTGGAATAGGGCGCATGCTCCACCCCATCACCGCCCCGCCCCTGGCATCTGCCGGTGACTGAGAGACCGATCGAGCTCCCGCCAACGACAGAGGCAGAGGAGCACGCCATGAAACGACGTGGCTTCAAGCAAGCAAATTCATTCGAGCAACGTCTGGCGCGGGAAGCCGAGCGCGCGAAAGCAAAGGCCGAGAAGTTGCCCGATTGCGTGGAGCGCGACCTGCTCCTGAAGAAGGCACGGCAGGCCGAGACCGCCATGCACATCAACGAGTGGCTTGCCTCCCCCGGCCTGCGCCCGCCACGGTAAGCAAACAAGGAAACGGCCCCGGCGCGGCGTGCCCGGGGCCGTCATTCCGAAATGGCTCCGGCCCAAGGGGGCTGAGATGGGCCGGGCGCCGTACATAAGATGCGCCGCGCTGCGATTGGTTCCTGTTTTTCAGCCCGAGTGGCGGATTTCAGTGGGTGTCGGATTCCTGCCACGTTTCGAGGTCGGGCTTCTTGTCGTCGCCTGAGCGTTGTTCCTTTTCGGGATTTCCCTTCCACGGCTCCCTGGTCTGGGCATGCGAGCCCCAATCGGAACGCTCCCCGGCATCCGATGTAACGGGTTTCTTCCTGGTCATGCGATATCTCCTCGTAAGGGCAAGCATCCGCCGCCGCAGGCGTTCCCCGGACCTGAAGGCGACCTGCAGCCGGCTCATGGGCCGCCCGCCACGGAGCCCGCAACCACCATCGCCAATGCGTCGAGGTCGACCTCGCCATTGACGACAAGCTCCGGGGAACTCTTGACCTGCAGTGCCTGAGGCCGGTCGGCCGCCTGTCGCTTCAGCTCCGCAACGATTGCTTCCTTCAATTTTTCTTCCAGCATCGCCATCCTCCACCGCGATCATGCGCATCAACCGGCCGTGTGCACCGAGGGTTCCCCGGGGTACCGCCGGAACGCGGTGCAAAGGCTCGCCGTTGTCAGGATGACGATTGAAGAGGAGACCGCGATGACCGATTCCAGGGATATCCAGCACGGTGTGAACGATCCCGTCAGCGGCGTCGATGTGAAGCGCCGGTTTCGCGAGAACCAGACGCCGCATGAGCGCGCCCAGACCGCCGCCGATGTCCGGCGCGACGCCGTGCCCGATCCGGACGAGATTTTTCTGCCGGAGGCGCTGCGTCGCAGGCCCACGGACCCGCTGAACAGCCGCACCGGCCGGCGGCCCACCGACTAGTTGACCCACTGTCATCAGAACGAGCAGCCCATGACCAAGGTCAGAGAAAAAGCGCAAGGTCGCACCAAGCAGATCGTCGGCCAGATGGTCGGCGACGAGCTCCTGGTGCAGGAAGGCAAGGCGCAGGAGCGCCACGCCGACGAAGACACCGATGGCGACTCGCATGACGAGCCGTCGGAGGACGAAGGCGAGCGCCCGACGAAGGGATCATGAATTGGAAGATCTGCCCGCCTCACGCGCGGGAACGCTGACATGGACTTCGTGGCCCTGCCGCATCGCCAGTGACGCTGCGGAAACCGCGGCCTCGAAGGCGGCCTCCTTGGTGGCATATTCGCCGTTGACGTCGCCGTCGTGCAGCACGCCCCATTGATCACGCACCGGCACGATCGCGTATTGAGCCAGTCCCATCTTCTCTTCCTCCCTCGCCTCTAATCGTTCTTGCTGGTCTGCTGCGCCCGTTCCTTGTCGGTTGGCTGTTCCTGACCGCGCTGGTCGCGAACGATGCCCTGGCTTTCCTTATCCCGCGGCTTTGCTGCACCGGAGTCGCGGCGATGCTTTTGCTGCTGCTCTTTGGTTTCGCTCGTCATTTTCTTTCCCTCGATCGGGGTCTGGGAGAACGACCCCGCCATCGCCGGAAGGTTCCCGATGTCGGCAAAAATGCAGCCGTCACTCCCGGGAACGTCGGTCTGCCCGGCAGGTTGATGAGCACGGAACATCAGGACTTAAGCCAATGACGGCCCGGCGACACCGGTCAGGTCGCAGGCCGCCGCACACACGGGAACTCCTGCATCGCCGGTCCCGGGCGTTCGACGACCCCGGCGCTGACCTTCTGGACGAATGGATGGCGGCCTGCCCGGCGGCAGAGGCGCCGAAAGGTTCGGCCTAGGACTACTTTTTCTTCTTCGGCACCTTGGCGCCGCGCTTGCGCGCCTCGGACAGGCCGATCGCGATCGCCTGCTTGCGGCTCTTCACCTTCTTGCCGGAGCGGCCACTGCGCAGCGTGCCGGACTTGCGCTTCTTCATCGCGCGCTTGACCTTCTTGGCCGCGCCTTTCCCGTACTTCTTCTTGGCTTTCTTGGCCACGTTATCCTCCTAATGAAAAAGCCGGGACGGCTGCCATCGGCAACCATCCCGGCCCGCGTCGCTCACATCATCGGCACGCCGTAATAGTCATTGACCGCGCGATTGCGCGCGGGGTCTCCCCAATTCCAATCATTGTCGTTGCCGTATTTCGGCGCGCCACGCAGCTGGTTCTCGGTGACTCCCGTGACATAGCCGCCGAGCCGCGTGTCGTATTTCAGCGACTGCCATGGCAGCGGGTAGTGATCATTGCCGATGCCGAGGAAGCCGCCGAAGCCGAGCACCGCGTAGGACACCTTGCCGCTCACCTTGTCGATCATCACCCGCTCGATGCTGCCGATCTTGCGGTCGTCGGCGCCGTACACCGCCGTCCCCTCCACCTTGTCGCTGCCGATCAAATTGCCGGTCTCGTTCGTATCCATCATTGCCATTGTAGACTCTCCTGGTTGGTCATTCTGGGCCCAACCAGTGGAATCGGCGATGGTTCCTCGCTCGACGGATAGGCTGCGAGACGCGCTCAATGCACGACGTCAAGCGGCAGCCGGCAGACCTCGTCGCCCTCCTCGTCGGTGACGAGCACGGCATAGTGCTGATTCCTCAGCTGCGGCATCCGCTCGAGCAGCCGTCGCGCGATCACGTCGGCGGAGTTCATCGCCTCGATATCATCGGTGAGATCGGCGCCGCCGGCATCGACAACAGCTTTCCAGCTCACCAGATCGAAATGATAGAGCGGCATGATCGCCTCGCATTGCTTGCCCATCAGTGAAGACGAAGACGCGCGTATTTTGTTCCCGTATCGGCGACGCGCCCGTGACCCGCGAACGTGATCGCCGGGCAGGAACAAGCCTCCGCCCGGCATGTTAGGCGCTGACAAGGCGCATGCCGCACGCTCTCCGCCGCGGAGTTCTCGATGGACGACAAGACCAGCAGATCAGGCCAGATCAAGATCGCCGGCTTCGACCGGCGCAAGTTCATGGCAGGGGCCGCAGGCGCCGCCGCGCTTCCCCTGACCGCGCGGGCGGCGACCGTGACCAGCACCGTGCCCTCGGTGCCCGCGCCCTCCCTTCCCGTCCGCGTGACCCTGCGGGTCAACGGCGAGAACCGTGCGCTCGACATCGACGCGCGCACGACGGTGCTCGATGCGCTGCGCGAGCATCTTGGGCTGACCGGCAGCAAGAAGGGCTGCGACCACGGCCAATGCGGCGCCTGCACGGTGCTGATCGAGGGCCGCCGCGTTCTCTCTTGCCTGACGCTGGCGCTGGTGGCGCAGGAGCAGGACATCACCACCATCGAGGGACTTGCGCATGACGGCAAGCTGCATCCGATGCAGCAGGCCTTCATCGATCAGGACGCCTTCCAGTGCGGCTATTGCACGCCCGGACAGATCATGTCGGCGGTGGCCTGCGTGAAAGAGGGTCACGCGGCGAGCGACGACGACATTCGCGAATACATGAGCGGCAACATCTGCCGCTGCGCCGCGTATCCGAACATCGTCGCCGCGGTGAAACAGGCGGCCCCCGACATCCAGAAAGGCTGATCGCATGCGTCCCTTCTTCTACGAGCGCGCCGCCGATGCCTCGGCCGCGGTGCAGGCTCTGGCCGCAGCCGGGCCCGCTAACAATCCGCTGACGGAGGCCGAGAACCAGCCACTCGCCGGCGGCACCACGCTGATCGACCTCATGAAGCTCGACGTGATGCGTCCCCGCAAGGTCGTCGACATCAACCCGCTGGCGCAACACTGGTCGGCGATTGAACTGTCCGCCGATCATCTCAAGCTCGGCGCCATGGCCAGAATGGCCGACGTCGCCGCCCATCCGGACGTGCAGCGTCACTATCCCGTCGTCGCCGAGGCATTGCAGCTCGCCGCCAGTCCGCAGATCCGCAACATGGCGACGCTGGGCGGCAACGTCCTGCAGCGCACCCGCTGCAGCTATTTCCGCGACGTCAGCTACGACGCCTGCAACAAGCGCAATCCCGGCTCCGGCTGCGCTGCGCTGCAGGGGTTCAACCGCATGCACGCCGTGCTCGGCACATCGGAGCAGTGCATCGCGACCTATCCCGGCGATTTCGCGCAGGCCCTGATCGCGCTGAATGCCAGTGTCGAAATCACCGGCCGGGGCGGCACCCGCAACCTGCCGTTCGAGCAGCTGCACAAGCAGCCCGGCCGCACGCCGCAGATCGAGACGACGCTTGCGCCCGGCGAATTGATCTCGGCCTTCCTGATCCAGGGACGCTGGCCGCGCTCGGTTTATCTCAAGGCCCGCGACCGCCAGTCCTACGAGTTTGCGCTGGCTTCGGCCGCGGTCGCGCTCGACGTGCAGGACGGCTTTGTGCGCGATGCCCGCGTCGCGCTCGGCGGCGTCGCCACCGTGCCGTGGCGTGCCCGTGAGGTGGAGATGCTGATGAAAGATCAGAAGTTCGACGATGCGCTGGCGCGCCGGGTGGCGGACGCGGCCTTCGCCACCGCCGTTCCGCGCAAGCACAACGCATTCAAGATCGAGCTTGGCCAGCGCGTGGTCGCCCGCGCATTGCAACAGGCCGCGAGCATGGAGGTCTGAGCATGACGGCAGCCGCGCCCGAACCCAAGCCCAATATGGGCCAGCCGATCCCGCGCTATGACGCCGTCGCCAAGGTGACGGGCAAGGCCCAGTATGCCGCCGACGTGCCGCTGGCGCGGCCGGCCTACGCGTATCTCATCACCAGCGCGATCGCGAAGGGCCGCATCGATGCCATGGAGCTGGAAGACGCCAAGAAAGTGCGCGGCGTCATCGCCATCGTCACGCATGAGAATGCCGAGAAGCTGAAGGAGGTGAAGACCTTCAGCAATGGCGGCTATCTCTCCACCAGCAACCAGCCGCTGAAATCCAACGAGATCGCCGAGGACGGCCAGATCATCGGCGTCGTGCTCGCCGACAGCTACGAAGCCGCGCGCGAGGCCGCGCATCTGGTGCGCGTGAGCTACACGACGATGACCCCGACCGCGAGCCTCGATTCCCCGGGGACGACGACGGCCCCCGCCAAGGGACAGATGGCTCGGCACAAGGACGACCCGAAGGTCGGCGATTTCGTCGCCGCTTTCGCCAGCGCCGAGGTGCAGCTCGAAGCCACCTACGAAACGCCGACCCAGCATCACAATCCCATGGAGCTGTTTGCGACCAGCTGCGCATGGCTCGGCGACCAGCTCATCATTTACGAACCCAGTCAGTACGTGCATGGCCTGAAGAACGGCGTCGCCGCCCAGCTCGGCATCGACCCCGACAAGGTGCGGGTGATCAATTCCTATGTCGGCGGCGGCTTCGGCTCCAAAGGCTCTATGACCCCGCGCACCGCCATCATCGCAAGCCTTGCGCGCACGCTGAACCGGCCCGTGAAACTGGTCGCTACCCGCGACCAGGGTTTCAATATCTCCACGCATCGCGCCGAGACGCGGCACAAGATCCAGATCGGCGCCGGCCGCGACGGCAAGCTGACCGCGCTTCGCCATGAGGGCTGGGAAGTGTCCTCGCGCACCGATGCTTACGCCGTCGCCGGAACCAGCACCACGACGCGGATGTATGCCTGTCCGAATATCGACAGTTTCGTCTCCATCGTGCGCGCCGACCGCGACACGCCCGGCTTCATGCGCTCGCCGCCCGAAGTGCCCTATATGTTCGCGCTGGAAAGCGCACTCGACGAGCTCGCCTGGCGGCTGCCGATGGATCCGATTGAGCTCAGGCGCGTCAACGACACCATGAAGGAGCCGATCGGCGGCAAACCCTACACCTCGCGCTCGCTGATGGCCTGCTACGACGAAGGCGCCAGGGCCTTCGGCTGGCAGAACCGCAAGCGCGAACCGAAGTCGATGACGGACGGCGACTGGCTGGTCGGCTATGGCTGCGCCACCGCCTGCTATCCGAGCCACATGGCGCCCGCCGCGGCGCGCGTGCGGCTGCAGCGGGACGGCAGGACGCGCGTGGAAATCGCCGGCCACGAGATCGGCACCGGAGCCTACACCGTGATCGCCCAAGCCGCAGCCGACCGGCTCGGCGTGCCGGTCGAACAGGTCTCCGTCTTCCTAGGCGACAGCGATCTACCCCCCGCCCCCGTTGCCGGCGGCTCCAATTCGACCGCGAGCACCTGCTCAGCGGTGATGATGGTGTGTGACCAGGTCAGGCAGCGCCTGTTCAGGGCGGTAATGCCGCAGGAAACCGTTTTGGATCGCGCCAAGGAAACCGTCGGCATCGGCAAGACACCTTCCAGCGAAGCCGCCAGGAGTGACCAACAGCTCGACCGCGAAAAGGCATTCGACGCGCTCGGTGTCAGCGTGGTCGAGGAGTACGGCGAGTGGAAGCCGGATGGCGCGCCGCTGGATTCGTTCCGCGCCATGCACAACGGCCAGCCGCGCTTGGTAGGCGGCCCCGAATTCAAGAACGGAATTGCCTATGCGTTCGGCGCCGAATTCGTCGAAGTGCGCGTCAACCGCTGGACGCACGAAATCCGCGTGCCGCGCCTGCTCGGCGCCTTTGCCGCCGGCCGCATCATGAACCCGCGCACGGCGCGCAGCCAGCTGATGGGCGGCCTGATCTGGGGCATGTCCTCAGCGCTGCACGAGGCGACCGAGATCGACGAGCGCTACGCGCGTTATGTCAATGACAACCTTGCCGACTATCTGGTGCCGGTGAACGCCGACACGCCCAGCGTCGAGGTGATCCTGCTCTCCGAACAGGACGAGCAGATCAATCCAGCCGGCGCGAAGGGCATCGGCGAGCTCGGCAATGTCGGCACCAACGCCGCCGTCTGCAATGCCATCTTCCACGCCACCGGCCAGCGTATCCGCCAATTGCCGGTACGGCTGGAGAAGCTGGAGATCTGATGCGGGACAAGCGCGCCGATTTCGACCGCGACGAAGTAGTGGTCTGCATGACCCTGGCATTCTGCATTGCCGGGGCCTCGGTCGAGGTCATCTACAAGCTGTTCGGCTAGGCCGGCGTTGAGATCGATCTTCCGGAACAGCACCCTTAGCGGAACAGGTGAACCCAAGCGCCGTTGTTCCAACGTAGCAGTTTTGAGGAGGAGGAACTCTCATGAAGATTCGTCTTGTTACCACCACAGCAATTGGCCTTGCGTTGGCCACGGCGGCCTACGCGCAATCGCCGAACCGACAGCCTGCCGACAAGAATCCGCCGGCCGCCCAGAACCAGCCAAACAACAACGCCGGAGCGCAGAATCCACCGGCGCAGCAGAACCCGCCTGCGCAGCAGAACCCGTCTGCGCAGCAGAACAATGCGCAGCCGCAAGGCAACCAGGCCGCCAACCCGCCGCCATCGGGAAACAACCAGTCAGCGGGATCGACGAACCAGCCCGCCAACTCCAGCACGACCTCGCAGGCGCCTGCGAGCGGCAGCCCGTCGCAGGCGCAGCAGACCGCGCCTTCGTCCCAGCCGTCGACCCAGCAGTCCGCCAACCCGCCGCCGGCCAATTCCAATCAGGCCCAGCAAACGCCTGGCTCCGCCGGCACGACGGCGCAACAGCCGCCTCCCTCCGGCAACACGGCGCAGCAGCAGCCGGCCAATACCGGGACGTCGGCCCAGCAGCCGAGTACGGCGCAATCTTCCCAGACAAACGTCAATGCGCAGGTCAACATCAACGACCAGCAGCGCACCCGGATCAGCCAGTCGATCGCCCGCCTGGACGTCAAACCGATGACTAATGTCAACTTCCAGGTCTCGGTCGGTACCGTGGTGCCGCGCGATGTGCATCTGGCAACGCTGCCGGCCGACGTCGTCGAGATCGTCCCGCAATATCGCGGCTACAGCTTCTTTGTGGTGAAGGACGAGATCGTGATCGTCGAGCCGCAGAGCTACAAGATCGTTGCGACGCTGCCCTATTCCGGCTCGACCGCGGCGGTTGCGCCCGCGCGCGAGCGCAGCAAGACCACGTTCTCCGATCGCGACCGGGAAGCAATCCGCAAGCATAGCCGCTCGGAGGTCCGGCAAGACCGCCGTTCCGAAGGCCGCACCACCGGCGCGGCACGCACCGAGATCCGCGTCGGCGACCGCGTGCCTGACACGGTCGAGATCGAAGCATTTCCCGACACGGTTTATCGCGACGCCCCCGCGCTGCGCGAGTACCGCTACATCAACCGGGAAAACCGCACCTACATCATCGAGCCGCGCGAACGGCGCGTGATCGAGGAGATCGACTGAGCCCTGTCGGGATCGATGAAGCCGCCGCAAGGCGGCTTCTTTTTTGCCGGCCCTCAAGCCGGGCCGGCCGCGTCCTCCGACATCACGCCGGGCGCCGCCACGAAGTCCTTCAAGTGCTCGGGAACCGGAACGCCATCCATGTCGCAGCGCATCTGTATCTCTTTCGCCACGTCAGCAGACAGATCCTTAGACCAGTGCTCGAGCGTGTTGAATGCGAGCACCCGGACCGGGTCTGCGAATCGTCCGGCCAGAAGATCAGCGACAATCGTCTCGAGGTCCGTGCACTCGACCTCGCGCGTAACGCCTCCGGGCGTGGCGGAATTTCCGACGACAACAAAGACGGTCTCGTCAGCGCCATAGGGCACCGCCGGCGGTGAAAAATTTGTCACAGATACCTCGCCTCCGTCGGGTCTGCCGGATCAACGGCAGCGGTGAGGCAGCGTTCCCCACCGAAGGAACCAACTTTCGGATGAGCCATTGAGGGAATGCGGGTCGCTGACCGCAAGCGGCCGGCGCCCGATCGTCGCGCTGCTCCCGATGGCGAGGTTTGCCGTGATCGTCTGGAACGTGTTCACCCGGTCCGTCCGGGGATTCATCGATCATAACGATCTGAGCCGCGGCGCGGCCATCGCTTTCTATACCGTGACGTCGCTGGCCCCCCTCCTGCTCATCGTGATCGCCCTGGCGGGCCTCGTCATCGGCAACGACGCCGCGCGCGCTGGCGTCATCGACGAATTCAACGGGCTGGTCGGCCCGGAAGGCGCCGACCTTATCAAATCGATCGTGGTACGCTCCAGCGATCCGAAATCGGGAACGACCGCGACCGTGATCGGCGCGGTCATGGTATTGGTGACTGCCTCCGGCATTTTCGGGGAAATGCAGGCAGCGCTCAACACGACCTGGGACCTCAGGCCATCCGGAGAACCGTGGCTGTCGCTGATCCGGGCGCGCGCGGCGAGCCTAGGCCTCGTCGCCGCGCTTGGTTTCGTCACAATCGTCTCGCTCGTTGCCAGTGCTGCCCTTTCCGCGCTCGGCCAAGAGCTTGCCATGCGCACGCCGGTGGCCAACGCCGTTCTCATCGTTCTCAATACGTGTCTTTCGCTGGCGGTGTTTACCCTGCTCTTCGCAGCCATCTACAAAGTCCTGCCGGATACGCCGCTGCGCTGGCGCGACGTCGCCATCGGCGCCGTCACCACTGCGGTGCTCTTCACCAGCGGCAAGTCGCTGATCGGTTGGTATCTCGGCCAAGCGGCGCCGGGCTCGACCTACGGCGCAGCCGGCGCGTTGATTGTCCTGTTACTCTGGACCTATTACTCGGCGGAAATTTTCCTGTTCGGCGCCGAGCTGACCAAGGCGATTACCGAGGCGCGCGCGCCCGGCGCTGACCGGTCCACACCCGCAATGCCCCGCGCGGCCTAGAGCATGATCCGGAAAAGTGTGAAGCGGTTTTCCGAAAAGATCATGCTCAAACAAAGAGCTAAAGCGCGATGATGATTCATTCTAATCTCATCGCGCTTTAGGGCCGGTGCAACAATTGCCGGAGATAGCACAGGCCGTCATAGGTTAGGCGCGTCTCGCTGGTCTCGCCGCTGGCGACCTCACCTTCCAGAAACGTTTCCAATTCCGGCAGCGCGCGATCGAACTGGTCGGCAATGCCCATCAGCGCGCAGGTCTCCTGGATGCGCTCGATCGGTTTGTCCAGAATGTCGATTTTGCTCATGACAAAGAAACGCAGCCGCGCCGCTTTGTTCCCTGACACCGCGGCGCAAGCAGCGGAACGTCCGTCGGGCTGCGCGGTTGTCGTCGAACCAACAGAAGGAGTTCGGTTCATGAACAAGGCAATCATGCTAGCTGCCGCGGCGCTGCTCATCGCCTCGCCCGCCTTCGCGCAAGGCACCGCAAAGCAATACGCGCCCGGCCAGCAGACGAACACCACGAAAGGCCCCGGCCATTCTGAAAGCGCACCCGGTCACCAGAAGAACGATCCGAGGTACCCTGGCCATTCCGAGAGCGCACCCGGCCAGCGGGCCAACTCGCCCTCCACAACGACGACCGGGTCCAGTACGGGCGGCAAGAAGTATTGAGTGAGAAGTGCGCGGGACGCGGAGTTCGGCCGACCCGACTTCGCGTCCCATGAGCGATCCTCTCTGCCGCAAAGCGCGGCCTTGTGTTCACTTTTGCACATTACCCCAGCCTTCGGATTCCCACATTGTCCACAGGGTCGCAAAATCCGACCGGTTTTGCCCTTCGGAAAAACTGATAAGCTGCCCCAACCGCCGGTTTTTGGAGAACCGCAATGAAGCTGGATGAAAGAGCCTTGGCGAACATGGAGGTTGCCCTCGACAACGTCTTCCGAATGCATCCGCATGGCGGCGACCACGAGAGTCGCAAGCACGTCGCGCGCCGGCTGATGCAGAGCGCGCGCAACGGAAACACCACACTCGGAAGCCTCACCGCGGTGGCGAAGGCTGCGCTGCAGGAGATCACCCTCCGTCGCGCCGGCTAGACAACGCCAGGCCGAACGGCGGAAAGCTCTTTCGAAAATCGGAATTTGCAAGCAAATAGAAGGGCCTGCGAGGCAGCAAAATCTTTATTGCCAAAAATCAGAATATCCACTTGACAATTCCGTCATTCAGAAATAGATTGCATGCATCCCGCGCCCTCATGAGGGGACGCTTCGCGGTCGTCACGGAACGTTGGCGCGGGTTGCGATGGACGCGGCGGCGTCAGGCGGGTTCACTCACGCCAGACGAAACGCCGCAGCGTACGGCGAAGTCGTGTGGTCCTGGCGCCGCGACCCTGGCGCTAAGCCGATGGAGCGATCCAGAGGCGACGGGGGCAAGAAAGGCCGTTCCCCGGGGAGAGCACCTATAAGCCGTAAAACCATTGCGCGGGGAAAGCCGGGATGTCTCGGCTGTACCTGTCAAACCCGTGTGCATTCTCTTGCTACAATCGCACACGGCGATGCTGGCGCAGTCGGCGCCCGGCTTTCCCTGCGCCCTCCATCCAAAAGAGGGCCAAGGAAGACGCAAAACCCGGGCGAAAAGCCGCCGCGGGAATGCTTATTCGCGTCCGGAGTCCCCTCCCCAACGGTGGGAAGTAGTCCTCCGCTCGAAAATGATTGGAGTTGGATGATCTCACATCATCCCGATGTCGAACACGTTCGGCAGCTGCGCCAACGGCACGCTGGCGGCGCCGATCACGCTGGCAACGATGGCCATCAGCGCGCGGTTGCTGCGGCGCTTGCCGCGCATTTGTCCCGCAATCCATTTCAGCGCGTCGGCGTTGGCCTTGATGGCGTGCGACGGCGCCCAGCTCTCGATCGCGGTATCCGGGGCCAGCGCCACCCTGCGCGGCGGCACCGGCAAGCCCGCTTCGGCGGCGGCATGATGGGCGACCGCCTTGGTCAGTAGGTCGTCGAAGCGGCCGCCATCGGTGCGCTCGGCGGCGGCGTCGTGAATTTCGAACAGCGCCTCGACCTCGGCGCGGCACACCGGCTGATGCTCGATGGCGGCGGCGGTGAGGATGCGCGCGCACCAGGCGGCGTCGTCGGCATCAAGCGCGCGGGAGAAGTGAATGCGGCCCTTGGTGGTCGGGCCTTCGCCGGTGATCACGCCATCCCGGACGACAGTCAGGGCGTGGGCGGCGGTGGAGCGGCAGGACGGCTGAAGTGCGCCATTTGCGGCGGCCTTGGTACTCGGGGCAGACATAACGGGACTTCCAAATTCCTTGTTCTAGGCCAGCATTTCACCGCGGGCGTAAACGAGTGGTTAACGATTCGAAACCGGCGTTTCGACATTTTTAGATGGTTGCCGATTTGTCGCTTTGTGCCACCCCATGGTTCGGGCCGGGCGTGATGGGGGCCATACAAGGCAAAAGCGGGGCAGAAGCGCTGACAGACGATTTTTCGCCGCAGGGGCGCGCGTCAAAAGAAGGTGCTAAAACCCTGCCCGGACGGAGAAGGATTTCATCTTCTACATGAAGCCATTCACCTAAACCCCCGCCCTGGCTTATACTCGGCCGGGACGAAATTCCCCTGTAACTAGAACGACATGAGGTCGTATCATGCCCCTCCCGATTGGCGCTACCGCACCGGACTTCGAAGCCCAGACCACCGAAGGCAAGATCAAGTTCCATGACTGGATCGGCAACGGCTGGGCGATGCTTTTCTCCCATCCGAAGGATTTCACCCCGGTCTGCACCACCGAGCTCGGCGCGCTCGCCAAGCTGAAGCCGGAATTCGACAAGCGCGGCGTCAAGCTGATGGGCCTGTCGGTCGATCCGGTCGACCGTCACGCCAAATGGTCCGAGGACATCAAGGAGACGCAGGGTGCGGCGCCGAACTATCCGATGATCGGTGACACCGATTACAACGTCTCAAAACTCTACGAGATGCTGCCGGCCTCGACCTCGGGCGATCCCCTCACCCGCACGCCCGCCGATAACCAGACCGTGCGCAACGTCTTCGTCATCGGGCCCGACAAGAAGATCAAGCTCGTGATGGTCTATCCGATGACCACGGGCCGCAATTTCCAGGAGATCCTGCGCTCGATCGACTCGTTGCAGATGACGGCGAAACACCGCGTCGCGACGCCGGCCGACTGGAAGCAAGGTGAGGACGTCATCATCGCGGGCTCGGTGTCGGACGACGAGGCCAAGACGATCTATCCGCAGGGCTGGAAATCGCCGAAGCCCTATATCCGGATTGTCCCGCAGCCGAAGTGACGGTCGCGATTGCGAAGCAATTGAGACCGTCATTCCGGGGCGCGCGCAGCGCGAACCTCAGATGCGCAAATCTCGAGGTTCCGGGTCTGGTCCTACGGACCATCCCGGAACGACACTCAGGAATTCGGCACCAGCCAATTCGCAACCAGCAGCCCGGCGGTCGAGGAGACCGCCGTCACCACCGCCCCCCAGCTCACATCGACGGCGGCGACCGCCCAGCTCCAATTCTTGAGCAGCGCCAGCGAAGTGAGATCGAAGGTGGCGTAACAGAACAGGCCAAACAGCGCACCGAACAGCAGCGTGCCCTGCCAGGTCGCGGCCGGCGAGCCGGAGACGAAGATCAGGACGCCGACGACATAGAGAGAATAGAAAATCGCCGCCGGCACCAGCTTGATCTCGCCCAGCATGTTGCCGACCTGCGAGGTGAAAAAGTCCTTGGCGACGATGCCGAGGAACAGGAAGTCGAGCGGAATAAGGACGAACAGCGTCGCCAGGTAAAGTACGGCATATCGGTTCAAGGCAGCCTCCTCCGCAGCCCCTGCAGGCCTGCCACGGGTCTACCCGGAATTACGCTGCCAGTCGCCGCCGGTTTCAGCCGCCGGAGGGCGGCTGGAGGGCGTTACGCCGCCCGCACGCCGCTGAGGAATTTTTCCACCTCGGCCTTCAGGTGCAGGCTTTCGCCGGACAGCGCCTGCGCCGCCTCGAACATGCGGCTGGAGGTCTCGCCGGTCTCGCCCGCCCCGCGCGCGACATTGCCGACATTGACCGCGACGCTGGCGGTGCCGCTGGCGGCAGCGCGGACACTCTGGGCGATGTTTTTCGTCGCCGAGCTCTGCTGCTCCACCGCCGCCGAGATCGAATTGGCGATCCCGCTGATGCGCTCGATGGTCTGGCCGATCGCCTTGATGGCGGCCACCGACTCTTCGGTCGCGACCTGCATGTTGCCGATCTGGCTGGAGATCTCCTCGGTCGCCTTGGCCGTCTGCCCGGCGAGGCTTTTGACCTCCTGGGCCACCACCGCAAAGCCGCGACCGGCGTCGCCGGCGCGCGCGGCCTCGATGGTGGCGTTGAGCGCGAGCAGGTTGGTCTGCTCGGCGATCGAGGTGATCAGCTTCACCACGTCGCCGATGCGGGTGCCGGCCTGCGACAGCTCGGTGATGCGCTGGTCGGTGGCTTCGGCCTGACGGACCGCTTCGGCGGCGATGCTGTTGGATTCCTGGACGCGGCGGGTGATTTCCGCAATCGAGCTCGACAGCTCGTCGGAGGCCGCCGCCGCGGTGCGGACGTGTTCGGATGCGCTCTCCGAGGCGCTGGCCGATTCGCCGGAGAGTTTTGCGGTGGTGCGCGCGGTCTCCGTCAGCTGACGGGCGATGCGCTCGAACTCGCCGGAGGAATTCATCACCTTGTCGATGATGCCGCCGACGCCGGTCTGGAAGTCGTCGACGAAGTGGCGCAGCTCCGCCTTGCGCTGCTCGGCGGCGGCAGCCGCCGCGGCGGCCTGCTCGTTGCGCATGCGCTGGCGCTCCTGCGCGTTGTTCCTGAAGACATTGACGGTGCGGGCGATCTCGCCGATCTCGTCGTGGCGGTCCTCGCAGTCGACCGCAAGCTCGCTCTTGCCTTCCGCGATCGCCGTCAGCGAGGCCGTCACCGAGGTCAGCGGCCTGGTGATGCTGCGGACGAGCAGCATGGTGAGCAGCATCACCAGCAGCGCTGCAATGCCGGCGGCGATCGCCATGGTCTGCATGGCCTGCGCCAGCATGCCCTCGTACTCCGCCATGGCGATGCCGACATAGAGGATGCCGATCACCTTCCCCGATGCGTTCTTCACCGGATAGTAGGCAGTCATGTAGTTCTTGCTGAACAGCGTCGCCGGACCCTTGTAGGCCTCGCCCTTGCGCAGCACGGCCTGGCCGGGATGATCGGGCGCGAGCTGGGTGCCGACGGCGCGGTCGCCGTTCTCCTTCTTCAGATTGGTCGAGCGGCGGACGAACTGGTTGCTCGCGTCGTCATAGACGAACAGCGTGGCGTTGCCACCGGTGTAGGACACCGCGCGATCGACGATCGAATGATCCTTGAACTCCGGCATCTTGGCCATCTCGGCCTTGGCAAGCGCACCATTGCTGATGCTGATCTTGGCGTCGGAGTAGGTCTCGGCAAAGGCCAGCGCCAGCGTGCGCAGATTGACCTCGATGTCGCGATAGGCCCGCTGGTTGAATTCCGACGAGAGCGACCACCAGGCCGCGCCGATGACGAGGCCGGTGTTCAGGGCGATCAGGAGGATCGCGCAGATGACGGCCTTGGTACCCAGTTTGAGCTTGAGCGACGGCATGAATTTCCCCAAAAACGCATGTGCCATGCAGAAGTGCCTGATATTCCATCACATTTGACGGTTTTTGTTTACGATTGGCTTAACGAACACAACCCACAGGAAATGCTGGGGAATTCATTGCGCGCGTTACGAGCCCTTCGATCCACGATGCGCAGGCCTGGCGTCGCGACGCGCGGTTGCGCCGCTTTGCGACGTGCGCAACCGCTACGTGCGGCGGTTGACCAGAAAAACCGCGGCGGCGCAGGCGCCCATGCCGGCGATGGCGACGACATCGAGCCGCTCGTCGAACAGCGCGTAGGCCATCACCGATGTCACCGCCGGCACGAGGTAGAAGAGACTGGCCACCGACGTCGCCGCCTGATGCCGGATCAGCCAGTACAGAAGGCCGATCGATCCGATCGAGAGCACCACCGCAAGCCAGCTCAGTGCGAGAATGAATTCGGCGGTCCAGTGCACCGCGCGCTGCTCGAACAGGAATGCTGCGATCGTGAAGAACACGGTCACCGCGATGTACTGCACGAGGTTGCCGCTGCGCCAATCGATGTCGCTGCAATAGCGGCGCTGGTACAGCGTGCCGAGCGTAATGCTGACCAGCGAGACGGCGGACGCAATCCAGCCCCAGCCGGCCTGCCCGCTGATCGGCCGGTCATGCAGGATCAGCGCTACACCGGCCAGGCCAAGCAAGAGTCCGCCCCATTGCAGCGGCGTGACGCGTTCGCCAAGCCAGCGGTTGGCGATGGTGGACGTCAGGATCGGCTGCAGCCCGGGGATCAGCGCGGAGAGCCCTGCGGGAATCGACAGCGAGATCGCCAGCGCCGTACCGCCGAGATAGATGCCGTGGACGAGGATGCCGGCGACGATGCTGTGACCGATCTCGCGGCGATTGGGCCAGGTTGGACGGACGATGGCGCAGATCATCGCCATCAGCACCACGACGATCGCCATGCGGATCGCAAGGTAGGTCAGCGGATCGGCATTGTGGATGACATATTTGGTGCCGACGAAGCCGGTACTCCACAACAGGACGAAAATCGCCGGCGCCGCGCGCGCGGCGAATTTGTCGAAGTCGTCTGTCATTTGGCGCGCACTACTGCCCAAGCCCGCGCCACGCGGCAATACCCATCGCCGAAGGGCCGCCCGCCCGATATCACATATCGACCGTACAGGTATCGTTCTAGGCGGCCAAGACGCCGATCAGCGCCGCCAGCGAGACCAGCGACAGGAACGCACTCATCGCGATCAGGATCCGCGCGTCGATTCGCGGCACATCCGGGTCCGGTCGTGCCGCCCCTGAATTGGTGAAGCGCCAGACCGCGGCGCAATAGCAGAAGATACTGAAGACGATCAGCGCGCTGCTGTCGGCGATCACGATCCAGGCCGGCATCAGCCCGGTGAGCGCACCCTTGGCGCCGGCGCCGCTCGCGAGCGAAAACAGGCCCGTCCTGATCCAGGCGCTATAGGTGCGCTCGGCTGCCAGCGCCGTGCGGTTGGACGCTAGTTCAGTGCGGCGGTCGGCGCTGTCCTCGACGCGGACCGCGCTCTGCTTCAAGCGGCGCGCACTGTCGGCGACCTTGGCGCTCTGGTTTTCGACAGCCGCTGCTGTGGATTTGTGAGCCATATCGGGGTGCTCGCGCGTGGTTTTGGGATTGAACGCGCTTGCCCCGGAAAGGTTCGGGAACTTCCCCGCCCGCTCAACCGTTGAGAAGAGGATGAGCCGGGAAAATGATCGATGCGATGGCGACATCTCCAGTCGCTGTTTTGGGCAGGAATTGCGGTTCTATTGACAGTCACGATAGCGGGCGCCGCGGAAGGCAAAGCCGCGCGGCCGTCGGAATTCCTGCTGCTTGTGCAGATATCGCTGCTGATCGCCTTGGGCCGCGGCCTCGGCGAACTGATGCAACGCATCGGCCAGCCTTCTGTCATCGGCGAACTCCTCAGCGGCCTGCTGCTCGGCCCTTCCCTGTTCGGCTGGCTATGGCCGGAAGCGCAGCACGCGGTGTTCCCGCCCTCGCCCGAGCAAAGGGCCCTGCTCGACGGCATCGCGCAGCTCGGCATTTTGCTGCTGCTGTTGCTGACGGGGATGGAGACCGACCTCAAGCTGGTGCGCAAGGTCGGAAAGGCCGCGGCAGCCATTTCGGTCACGGGCATTGTGGTCCCCTTTATTTGCGGCTTTGCGCTTGGGCAGTTCCTGCCGCAAAGCCTGTTGCCGCATCCGGAGGCGCGGCTCGTCGCCTCGCTGTTCCTGGGCACCGCGCTGTCGATCTCGTCCGTCAAGATCGTCGCGGTCGTGGTGCGCGAGATGAACTTCATGCGCCGCAATGTTGGGCAGATCATCGTCGCCACCGCCATCATCGACGACACCATCGGCTGGATCATCATCGCGATGATCTTTAGCCTCGCCTCGCAGGGCACACTCGATATCTATTCGGTTGGCAAGACCCTGCTCGGCACCCTGGTCTTCCTCGCCATCAGCTTCACGGTCGGCCGGCGGCTCACGTTTCGCCTGATCCGCTGGGCCAACGACAATCTGGTCAGCTCGGCGGCGGTGATCACGGTGATCCTGCTGATCATGAGCGTGATGGCGATGATCACCCACTCCATCGGCGTGCACACCGTGCTCGGCGCCTTCATCGCCGGCGTCATGGTCGGGGAATCGCCGATCCTGACCCGGCAGATCGATGAAAGGCTGCGGGGACTGATCTCGAGCCTGTTCATGCCGGTCTTCTTTGGGCTAGCCGGCTTGAGCGCCGACCTGACCGTGCTGAAGGATCCCAATTTGCTGATGCTGACTGTAGCGCTGGTCCTGATCGCAAGCATCGGCAAGTTCGGCGGCGCCTTCGCGGGCGGCGCACTCGGCGGCCTGACCCGCGGCGAATCCTACGCGCTGGCCAGCGGCATGAATGCGCGCGGCTCGACCGAGGTCATCATCGCCACCATCGGACTTTCCATGGGCGTGCTGAGTCAAAACCTGTTCTCGATGATCGTCACCATGGCGATCCTCACAACCATGGCGATGCCGCCGATGCTGCGCGCCGCGCTGGCGCGGCTGCCGCTCAAGAAGGAGGAACAGGAACGCCTCGGGCGCGAGGAGTTTGAGCAGAACGGGTTCGTCGCGAATCTGGAGCGGCTCTTGCTCGCCGCCGACGAGAGCCCGAATGCAAAATTTGCGTCATACGTCGCCGGCCTGCTCGCCGGCTGGCGCGGCCTGCCCATCACCGTGCTTCACGTCAAACCGCCGCCGGAGGACAGCAAGAAGCGCGATGGCGAGCAAACGCTGGAGGCTGTCGTTATGGATGCGGCGAAGGCGATCGCCGAAACCGGCGAGGACAGCACGGGTCACGTCGACATCGTGACGCGCGCGCCGAAGGAAAAGCCCGTCGAGGCCCTCGCTGAAGAGGCCAGGAAAGGCTTCGACCTGCTGGTGGTCGGCATGGACAAGACGCTGGGCGGCAAGGACGGCTTCGATCGCGCAATCGAGGAGATCGGCGCGACCTTCAAAGGCCCGATGGCGCTCGTTGTCGCCAAAGGCGATCATCTCGAGCGGCCAGCGCCCGCGGGATTGAAAATCCTCGTTCCGGTTTCAGGCAGCGCCGTGTCGCGGCGGGGCGCCGAGGTCGCGGTCGCGCTGGCGCACATGAGTCCCGATCCGCTGAATGTCGTCTACGTGTCCACCACGCGGGACAGCGGCGCGAGGCGCCGCAGCCCCAGCATTTCGCTGGCGACGGAGGAAGCCATCCTCAAGGACACCGCAGCCGCCGCGGCGCGCTACAACGTCGATGTCACCACGGCGCTTCGCGTCAACACCGCGCCGGAGCAGGCGATCCTGCAGGAAATCCGCGCCAGCCGCGCCGACCTCGTCGTGCTCGGCGTCGATCGCATCGCCGGCGACCGGCTCAATTTCGGCAGCGTGGCGCATGCCGTGCTGAGCCAATCAAAGGTGTCGGTGTTGCTGGTAGCCGATGGAGAAGCCAGCAGGGCGGAGCCGTAAGACGCTCACCACTCTTCCGGACAGGGATCGACGATCTTCCAGAGCTCGACGCCGTTCTTGATCTTCTTCATCTCGTTGGTGAGCCCGCCATTGCGGCGGATCCAGTCCTTCACCGTATCGGGGTAATAGGACATCAGGTCCGAGGTGCCTTCCGCGCTGGTGACCTTGATGCCGAAGGTGAAGGCCTTGTCGTAATAGGCAAGGTGGAAGCCGACGCTCGCCTTCGGCGTGACGCAGATCTTGTTCATCGGCACGATACCGAACACCAGCGTGCAGGCGGAATTGCAAATGCCGTCGATGATGACGCGCTCGCCCTTGTCGCGAATGCGCTTGTACTTGACCTTGTATTCCTCGACATAGCCGCCGTGATCGCGCGTGATGTGCAGGTCGGCGCGCGCCGGGCCTGCGGCGACGGCGAAGAGACCTGCGAGGGCAAGGAGCGTGATGCGCATGGGTAAAGCGGGTACCGGAACAGCCTTCTGAACCACGAAATCGCCAGTCCAAGGCCGGACCAAGCCCGAAGACTCTGGCGGGACTGTGTTGGGAATTCGTTAAGTATCCCAAATCGGAGGAAAAATCGCCGCTGTGGCCTTTTTTCCGCACTTTTCGACCCCAAAGCGCGTAAAATGGCGGCCGGATCGGCCTGAAATGCCCCGTTCTGGCAGGGGTTACCGGAGTAACGTGATGAGGAAATTGAAGATTTTCGCCACCGCCAGCCTGCTGGCGGCCACCGCCATCGCTCCGACCTTGGCCGACGAGGCCCCCCGCCGCCACCATTATCGCCACCACTACGCCAACCCGCTGCCCTACCCGATCAGCTATCTCCACAATTACGGCCCTGGCCCGATGCCCGGCACCTTCGCCTTTTATGATGGCCCGGCCACCGTGAAATGCTACCAGAGTGCGGCCGCCTATATCGGCCAGGATCGCCGCCGGCATCCCTGCTTCTGAGCGGCTGCTGGCAGGCGTTCGCCCGTTCTGATAAGCGACCACTCACGCGCTCGTAGCTCAGCTGGATAGAGCATCGGATTTCGATTCCGAGGGTCGGGAGTTCGAATCTCTCCGAGCGCGCCACTAGCCTGGCATCGGCGGGTTCCCACGAAACACTTTTCCGGACCGGACGAAAAACTCCGGAAACAACACGGATTCTATGGTGGCGCCAACAAGAACAGGTGGCGTCATGGATATCGTAGCAGCGTTCCTCGCACTGGTTAGCATTGGTGTTTTCGCGGCCCATACTCTGGATGCGATCCGCACCGGCTAGCCCTTGGCTGCCGCTTGACACCCCGCTTTCCCCGGCCCTAGCCTCCATTTCAGGTCGGCTAGGCGACCTACGGGCCGCGTAAAGGGTTCAACCCACCTTTTCAGCTACCACACGCTGACATCCCTTCTTTCTGCCCGAGAATTGCGGTCGCCGGGCGCATGGAAAGAAGGTGTCCCATGCCGCAGGCATTGCCCGCGAATCCCGATCTTGACTGGTTGAAGAAGGCCGCGAAGAAGCGGCTTGTCGAACTGCGCACTCAAGCGCCCGACGCGAAGCTGCATCAGGCGCAGCTTGCCGTCGCCAGAGACCATGGCTTTGCCAGCTGGCGCGCGCTGAAGGCGCATCTCGATGACATCAATGGCGTGGCCGGCGCGCGCGAGCGCGTCTTTGCCGCGGCGCGCGACGGCGATGTCGAGGCGGTGCGCCGCGCCTTTGCCTCCGGCTTCGATCCGGCGACGCAGGATCACGACGGACGCACGGTCTACCAGATCGCCAAGGAGTTTCGGCATGCCGCGATCGAGATCCTGGCCCAGGGCATCCAGGGCGGCAGGCTTTATCCTGATGCCGAGCAGGACAAGGTGCAGGCGATCGCCACCGCTGCGCAATCCATCGACGTCGACGCGCTTCGCGAGCAACTCGACGCCAATCCGGAGCTGATCGATGCGCTATGCGGACGCGGCCTGCTGAAGGCCACTCCCCTGCATCTCGCCACCCTGCGCAACCGGCACGGCGCAATGCGTCTGTTGATCGAGCGCGGCGCCGATCTCAACAAGCGCGATTTCCCGGACAACGCCGCGCCGCTGCACTTTGCCGCAGCCCATGGCGACTTCGAGACGCTGCGGCTGCTGGTCGAGGCCGGCGCCGACATCGAAGGCTATGGCGACGACCACGCCGTCGGCGTGCTGGGCTGGGCGACCTGTTTCCATCAGGTCCGACACGAGGTCGCAGCCTACTTGCTCGATCACGGTGCAACGCTCAATGTGTGGACGGCGATCGCGCTCGACCGGCCGAACGAGCTGCGCGAGATGATCGCGAAAGACCCCGGATTGCTCACCGCGCGGATGAGCCGCAACCAGCACCGGCGAACGCCGCTGCATCATGCCGCGGCAAAAAACCGGCTCCGGATGGTGCAGCTGCTGCTCGAGCTCGGCGCCGATCCGAACGCGACCGATGCGACCGGCGCCACGGCGCTGACGACCGCCTCCCAGGAGCGCGCCGATCCGGCGGTGATATCAGCACTCGCGGCCGCCGGCACCAAGCTCGACCTCCTGACCGCCATCAACACCTCGCGCTTTGACGAGGCGGAAGCAATGCTGCGCCAAAATCCGGATCGGATCGGCCCTGACGGCGCCGATACCATTGCGCTGCATCTTGCGGTCAGCAAGAACAACCTGCCCGCGCTGCGCTGGCTGCTCGCCCATGGCGTCGCCGTCAATGCCAAGCGCGCAATATGGGATTGTAACAGCACGGCGCTTCACATGACCGTCGAGAGTGGCGCGATGGACATTGCGCGGCAGTTGCTCGAAGCCGGTGCGGACCCGAATATCCGCGACGACAAGTTCGAAGCTACGGCGCTCGGCTGGGCGGAGTATTTCGGCCGATCGGATTTTGCGGATCTCATCCGCGCCAAGGGCGGCGTGTAGCGACGGCGATCCGTGGGCATCTCAATTGGAAGGCCTCGCCGGATTTTTCGGGCCAGCTCGGCAAACGGCACCAAGAATCACCCTCCGGTTGTTTGAAGGTATTTTGGTCGGGGCTAGGATGGTACCTTTCATGGAGGCTCATTTGAGAACGATTTTTGTCCTTGCGGTCGCTGCGCTGTTCGCCGCACCTGCGGCCCAGGCGCAGAAGCTGGTGGACCCCTCGCAGGTCGCTCCGGAATATCGGGAGGCCGCTGAGAAGCGGCGGGCTGAACAGATCAGGCAGCGCGAGTGCGGACAAAAGGCGGATCAGGCGAAGGTCCTGCCGCGCGACCGCACGGCGTACCTCAATCAGTGCCTGGACGCCCTGGCCGCCAAGCAGTAGACCGCGATCAACGGATCGAGCAGGCCAACATCGAGGCCGGATTGCCGCCGCGCTGAGGTAGCGAACATGACGAAGGGCGCCACTCCCGAAGTGGCGCCCTTCAATGGCTGGCACTCATCAATCGCAGATCCGCTTGCGGACCTCTACGCGCTCGCCATAGGCATTGGTCCGTTCCGTGATCACGGTGCGGCAGCCGCCGTAGTCGCTGCGGTAGCCGTAGGGCCGATCAGGACCGACATAGGCGCCGCCCGGGCCAACGCCAAACTCGATCGCGTTTGCCGTGCCGACCGTTCCAAGGGTCAGCGTTGTGAGCGCGGCGAGCGCCAGGATGTTTCGCTTCATAGGCACCTCCTCTCGAACATGACGCGAGGCCAACCGACGTTTCTTCGATCCGTTCCGCGTTCCGCATTCGCGTGATGCATCGCTGCGATGAGATCATCGGGCAGCTGTTTCAAAAACGAAACCCGGGTAAGATGACCACGTCTCGCAGGGAACACGGAACCAATGATCCGTTCCATCGCCGCTACGCTCGCCCTGCTCTCAACCACGCCGGTGATGACGGAGATGGTGGAGGTGCGCGGCCGCGCACCGATCGAGCTTGCGTCCTACGCCTGCACCGACACGCCGCGCAGCACCGTCGTGCAGCGCGTCTGCTACGACGCGGCGCGGCGTCATCTCTTGGTGAATGTCGGCGGCGCCTATTCGGAATATTGCCGCCTGCCCGCCGCGACCTTCGAAGCCTTCGTCACAGCGCCGTCGATGGGTCAGTTCTTCCGGCAGCGACTCGCGACGGCATCGCAATTCGCCTGCGACGGCGCGGGCACAAGTTAAGAAGGCCGCACGAGGTGCGGCCTTCGATCGATCTCAAGTTCGGTCTTCAGCCTACCAAGTGCTGCTGCCGAAGTAGCTGTAGCGGGCGACTCGCATCGGCTGGCTGTGTGCCTTGGCGACTTTGCGCTTCTTCTGCACGGTGGCCTCGGGCTTTTTCGGCTCGACCGGAACGAACTGGGCAAACGTCTCGCGCACGCGGGCCGTCGGGGTGATTGCCGGTGCCGGCTCGGGACCGGGCAGCGCGGCCTGCACGGCCGGGGCAGCCTTCGGAGCGATGGTGGGCTGGGTGGTGTCGAACACGATCCGCTCGGGCCATTTCTGATCGGAACGGATACGCACGGTCGATTTGTCGACCACGCCTGCGCTCTGGGTGCCGATATCGGCCACCGCCTTGGGCGAGAAGAAATCAAATGCAAAAAGAAGCGCCATCAAGGCGCCGCCAACAAACACAAAATATCGAGCCAGAGGCATCATCTCGGTCACCGCTTCCCTGCCGCGAACCGCGCGGACCCACCCGCCCCAAACCGGCCGGTATGCCAGTTAGTCCGGGGCTACCGGGCGTGGTTCAACCGGGGAGGTAACTTTTTCGGGAGTGGCGGGCCGATTGGCCCGCTGCAATGCGGAATCGGCGCTAAAACCGGCTTGCGGCGACCAGCGCGCATTTGGCCTTGTCGGCGTTAACGTTGACAAAGCCGACATGGACCCTGGTGAAGGTCTTGCGGCTCTTCATCTCCACGGCCTCGGGGATCACTCGCTTGCGGTCGGTCAGATGGCTGCCGTCCCGGCGGGCAAAGGCGCAGGCGATCTCGATATCCTTGACGGCGTAGTCGTTGGCGTTGCGCAACGTGAAGGTGATCAGCGCCTTCGAGCCAAGGCCGCCGCGGCGCCAGGACTGCGCGGAAATCCTCAGGCCGTCGAGCGGCGAGACTGCGGTGGCGGCGGGCTGGGCGGCATTCGGGACGGCCGGCGCTGTGACCGGTGTCGTCGTTGCGATCTCTTCGTCCGGCTGGACGACGGCAGACTGGATGGGCGCGGGCTTATCCTCGGCGTCGCTGAGCGTGGGCCACAGGACCCAAGCCAAGCCACCTGCGATCACGAACGCCGTAAGGCCGGCGCCAAAGCCGGCAAGTGATCGCGCGTGCGACATGGCCATTCCCCTCCCGCCGGCCGCAACCGGCGCATCAAAAAAGCCGCAGCGGCTTTCACCGTGCGGCTCTTAAGGACGACAGCCGCCTACGGGTCCGCCAGTGCCTGCATAACGCCTCACCGCCGCCTTGGTTGCATACTGCCACGGCAATATTGCGGCGCTTGCTGGCGTGCAAGGATGGCACTGACGAGAAGCGGCGGCTAGATTTGCGATGCAACGATCAACAAATTCAAAGGGAGAACGCTCGATGCCTGTCGTGAGCTGGGATCATGTTCATTTGCGCAGCCCCGATCCCGAGGCAACCGCAGTCTGGCTGCGCGATATCCTCGGCGGCGAGATCGTGCGCAGCCCCGGCCGCATCGACGTCAAGCTCGGCGGCGCCAATGTCTTCATCGCGCCGGTCACCACAGGCGACGGCGTCAACGCCCCGCCGGTGACGCCCTATCAGGGGCTCGACCACTTCGGCCTCACCGTAAAGGACATCGACGCGGTCGCCGCCGAGATCAAGGCCAAGGGCGTCGAGTTCACGAAGGAGCCGACCACCGTCCGCCCCGGCGTGCGCATCTGCTTCCTGCGCGGCCCGCAGGGCATCTCGATCGAGCTGCTCGAGCGCGACAAGAAATACGCGTAACAGTTTTGTGACGCGTGCCGATCCTCATGGTGAGGAGCGCCAACGGGTCCGCGCAAAGCGCGGCCCGATGATAGGCTCCGCGCCGTCTCGAACCATGAAGGCCACAGACGGGCCTGCATCCTTCGAGACGCCGCGCAAGAGCGCGGCTCCTCAGGATGAGGAGTTAGACTCGGGCGAGCCTCACGAGAGACTACGTCATGCTCCCCGGCATGAAGCAGCGGATCGTCATCCCGCCCCATCCCTTGATCGGCCAAACCATGGTGCGGCCGACGCGGTTGGGCTCGGTGATGACGGCATCGTCGGGCACGTCGTACCATTCGCCCTCGATCCGCACGCGGTAGTGGCCGCTCTTGCTTTCCCAGTCCGGATCGGAAACCGCGTAGCCATCCGCATCCGAGCAGCACGGACCCTTGCCGGATTTCAGGCTGTCGAACCATGGCTTCAGCGGCGAGTTCGCATAGCGGCCGTCAAGATCGCGCGCGTGGCTGAATTGCGCGACCAGACCAAGCAACAGCGCCGTACCAACGATTGGCAGCGTCGTGCCGCCTCGGCGTCGCGGTCGTGAGGCAGCTGTTTCGTCGTCAATGCATCGGCGTGCGCTCGCGCCGCCGGAATCGATCCAGTTTGTCACCTTTCTCTTGCTCCACCACCACGCGCGCATTCCGCAAAGTGGGCACAGGTGTTGCGATACGAATGCGCGACCAGGCTTCCGTTTGAAGCGCTTCCGGACCGGTAACGGCGGCCCACTTCGGGCGAAAGCGCTCACCCCCAACGCAAGATGGCAATGCATATCGCGGGCCAGTTTGATTCGCCGTCCGGGCGACTACGGGAAGACTGGCGCGGTCTGGCGGCGAATCTGCCGCGTTGCGCCCGATGCCGTGCTTTGGCATAAATACCGGTATTGAAACCGGCCGACGTTGGGCGACGGCGGCCGGCCTTGGGACGTTATGAGAAACGGGCTGTACTCGATCCACGTCACCCTGCTCGACGGGCGCGTCGGCAAGGGCAGCGGGGTTATTATGTTCCGAGACGGGCAGATCCTCGGCGGAGATGCCTACCTTTTCTACACCGGCAGCTACACCGTGAAGGACAACACCTTCAAGGGCGAGGTGCTGGTGCAGCGGCACACCACGCCGCGTACCAATGACAATCCGCTGTTCGGCGGTCCCGCCCCGGTCGGCATCGGCGTCTCCGGCACCTTCACCGATACCCGCGGCGTGATGAACGGCACCGCGCTGGTCGGCAAGGCGAGCCAGATTTTTGGCGCGACGCTGCACAAGCTCGCTGATATCAACTAGGCGGCACGCTATTCCGCCGCCATCTCCACCGGCGCGACGCGCGGCAGGATCATCTGGATGCGCGTGCCGCCGCCCGGCTCGGAATCGAGATCAAGCCGGCCGCCGAGCCGCGTGGTGACGATGCTGTAGACGATGTGCAGGCCAAGGCCGGTGCCGCCCTGGTCGCGCCGCGTCGTGAAGAAAGGATCGAAGGCGCGGCGGCGCACGTCGATGCTCATGCCGACGCCGTTGTCGGAGAACAGCACCTCGACATTGTCTCTGCCCGACTCCCGCACCTGGATTTCCACCGTGCCGGCGCGCCCGTCAGGAAAGGCGTGGGCCACGGCGTTGAGGAACAAATTGGTTAGCACCTGGCCATACGGGCCGGGATAACTGTCCATCGAGAGATTGGGCTGGCACTCCACGTTGAGCGTGAGGTTGTGCTTGCGCAAGCCCGGACGCAGGCTCATCACCACCTGCTCGGTGAGGTCGCCGAGATCGAACACGCGCTTGTCGGAATAGTTGCGGTCGGCGGCGACCTGCTTGAACGACTGGATCAACTCGGCGGCGCGGTTGAGGTTGGCGACGAGTTGCGAGGAGGCATCGCGGCTGGTGTCGAGATATTCGTTCAGGCTCGAGCGACGCAACTCGCCGCGCGCGACTTCCGCCGCGAAATTCGCGGTCCTGCGCTCCAGCGCGGAGGCGACCGTCAGACTGATGCCGACGGGGTTGTTGACCTCATGCGCGACGCCGGCGACGAGGCGGCCGAGGGCTGCGAGCTTTTCCGCCTCGATTAGCGAATTCTGGGTTTCGCGCAGATTGCGCAGCGCCGCCTCCGCGGCGTCGCGGGCCTTGCGCATCTCCTGCTCGCCGCGTTTGCGCTCGCCGATGTCGAGCGCGACGCTGACGATGTGCTCGATCTCGCCGTCGGCATCGAGCAACGGCAGCTTGTTGACCAGCCATTGCCGCATGTTCCCAGCAGAATCCTTGTATTCCTCCTCGTAGAAGCCGAGCTCCCTGCCCGCCGCCAGCACCCGCTTGTCATGCTCGTCGGTCTTCATCGCGCCATAGCGCGACATCAAATCGGCGGTGGTGCGGCCGATCGCGTCCTGCGGCTCGATGCCGAAAATGCCGGCCATGTAGCGATTCATCAGCACATAGCGCAGCTGCTTGTCCTTGACGTTGATGACCGCGGGCACGGTGTCGATCACCTGTTGCAGCAGCCGCCGGCCTTCGGCAACGGCGTCCTCCGCGCGCTTCTCCTCGGTGATGTCGCGCACCACGCCCTCGTAGCGCACGATCTCGCCGGCCTCGTTGCGCACGGCGCCGGCCGAGTCGGAGAGCCACAGGATGGAGCCGTCACGGGCGCGCACCTGGTACTCGAATTCGCGCACCATGCCGTCGCGCTGCATCAGCCGATTGTATTCCTCGCGTGCGGATTTGTGCACATAGACGCTCTCCGAGACATCCTTCGTAGCCGCAATCAACTCCTTCGGGGTGGCGTAGCCCATGATGCGCGCCAGTGCCGGGTTGGCGTCGAGCAGATCGCCGGCCGGGGTCGTCACGTAGATGCCGTCGACCGAGGTTTCGAACAATTTGCGATAGCTTTCCTCCGCCGCCCGCTGCTCGGCGAGCGCGCGCACCGCGGCCTCGCGCGCGGCGTCCGCATCCACCAGGGTGGCGCGGAACACTTCGGCAGCGCGCGCGATGTCGCCGATCTCGTTGTCGACGTCGGTCGCGGGGATCTGCACGTTCTTCTCGCCGCCGGCCACCGCACGGATCGAATTGGCGATGCGCGCCAGCGGTCGCACGGTCCGGCGCACCACGAGCGCAGCGGCGAACAGGCCGATCATCACGCCCATGCTGCCGAGGACAATGCTCTGCCACTTCGCTTCCGCGAGCGTGCGGGCAAAGTCCCGCGACAGCACATGCCCGCGCCGCGCGCTGACCTCGCGCAGCAATTCGGTGACGCGCTGGATCAGCCGGCCCTCGGTGCCCAGCACCTCCTTGTCGATCTCGGCGATCTGCCGCTCGCGGATCGAAATCGCGACAACCGCCTCGGCATAATCATTGGCGGCCTCGCGCAGCTTCTGGTCCGGGATCGCCATGGCGCGGATGCCCTGCGCGGCCATTTCGGCAGCCGATGGATTGCGCGCCAGGAGGCCGGCGGCGATGCGGTTCTGGAACTCGAACAGCTCGGCGGTGACGGCGGGATCCGAGCTGCCGGCAATCGCGGCATCGAGCTTGTCGCGCAGCGGCGGCAGGTTCGCAATCAAATCGGCGCGGCGGTTGATCAGCACCGAAATCCGCTCGATGCCGGACCGGTAAGTCGCCAGCCGCTCGGTGACACCGTCGATCATGTCCTGCTGCTCGGGCGCTAGCTCAAGCCGGGTCTTCTTGAGGACGTCGCCGAGCGCGGTGGCGGCGTCCGCGATCTGGGCCGATTGATTGCTGGGCTCGGTGACGAAGTCGCGCGCGGCCAGTCGCAGCTCATTCATGCGCCGGTCGATGTCCTCGGCGAGATCGCCGACGCTCTGCAGCCGCTGCAGCTCGGCGAAAGTCTGGTCGATGTGGCGGATGGCGATTACGCTCGCGGTGCCCGTGACCACGATCACGGCCAGGACCAGCATGAAGCTGCCGAAGGTCATCTGGCCGATCGACAGCGATCGCACCCGTCCGGACAGCGGATTCTGCGGCGTTTCGGCAGCCATTTGGTTAAGACCGAGCCCCTATCGGCCTTAATATACGACGTCTTCCGGGGCTGAGAACATATTGAAATTTGTCATAAATCCGGTTTTCCGGGCCGTCGGAGCCCCCTGCCGGTCAACCACCGGCAGCCACCGCCTTCCGCTGCGGAATCGTCATGGCGGCGACGCCAGCGACGACGCAGGCAAGCCCGATCCAGGCCGTCGAGCTGAGGCTCTCGCCGAGCAGGACCACGCTGAGCAGCACGCCGATCGGGACACGCAAGTAAGCTTGCGCCGTGGTGCCGACCGATCCCAGCGTGTGGATCAGGCGAAAGTAGATCGCAAATGCGGCCGCGGTCGAGAAGACGGCAAGACCGAGCAAGGCAAGCAGCGAGCTCGTCGATGGCGTAATCGTCCAGGGCTGCTCGACGAGAAGACTCACAGGGGTAAGGATCGCTGCACCTGCGATCAGCGACCCCGCGGCCGGCGCCATCGGATCGAGGTTCTTGAAGCCCCGACTGAAGATCGCCGCACAGGCATAGCAGATGGTGGCGGCGACGATGGCGATTTCGGCCGCGAGCCCATGGCCGATGCCACGAAACGCATCGACGCCGACGATCAGGCAGATGCCGGCCATGCCGGCGACCACGCCGAACAGCTTTCGCGGCGTCACCGCCTCATGCTGGGTGATGACGGCGGTGAACAGGAAGGTGAAGATCGGCGAGGCCGAATTGAGGATCGTGGTCAGCCCGGCATCGACGTAGCGCTCGCCCCAGGCGATCAGCGTCCAGGGAATGACGCTGTTCAGACAGGCCTGGAAGGTGAAGCGCTTCCAGGTCGCGATATCCCTCGGCATCTCGATCCCGCGCAGCCTCATCACCATCAGCAGCAGCGCGCCGGCAATCGCGGCGCGCGCCGCGATCAGCGTGATTGGCGGGATGGTGGCGACGCCAAGCTTGATGAAGGTGTAGGAACCGCCCCAGAGCGTCGCCAGCGCCAGCAGCAGCGTCAGTTCGAAGGCGATGTTGGGTTGGCGCGCGCTGTCCATGCGGAGGGATCCGGTCTCGATTGAGACCGGAAGCTACACCGGTACCTGGCAGGGATACTTCGCCACAGACCGAAGTGTGTCAGCCGACCGACCCGACCTCGAAGACGTCGCCGTCGTAGCCCGCCTCCAGAGGGATGCGCAGCTGCCGGCCGGTGGCGGTCTTAGTCATCACCGGTGTGACGGTGACGATGCTCTTGCCGCGGCTGTCGTCGAGCGCGGCCTTCACGGTGGCCTGCTTGCCGAGCTTGATCAGATTGCGCGTGGTCGGGAACGGCAGCTTGAAGCGGCCGGTCTCGCCGCCCTCCAGCGCCTCGCGCGGCGACACCCAGATCGAGTCGGTGGATTCCTTGCCATCGTGGGCGCCGAGCTGATCCGGCGGCGCGGCGGCGAGGAAGAACCAGGTGTCGAAACGCTTTGGCATGCCCTCCGGCGTGACCCAGTGCGCATAGGGCACGAGCTCGTCGAGCGCGAGCAGCATGCCGTTGTCCGTCAGCACCTTCAGGAAGCTGGTCTTGCCCTCGCAGAGGTCGGCGCGATGTGCCGCCTCGATCTCGCTGGCGTGCTTGGCATCGACCAGCGCCTTCGATCCCTTCGGCCGCGCCAATAGAATGCCGCTTTCCTCAAAGGTCTCGCGGATCGCGGCGATGCGGAAGCTGAGCTCGCCCGCCTCCATCCCCTCGCCGCCAGAATACAGCGACGGGTCGGCAATGATCTCGTTGTCGCCGTTGTCGACGCTGCCGCCGGGAAACACCAGCGCGCCGGAATTGAAGTCGATCTCATAATGGCGGACCATCATGAACACTTCGATTTCCTTGCGTGCCGTAGCGTCGCGCAGCAGCAGAATGGTGGACGCGGGACGCGGTTTTACGGTCTCAGCCATAGCTAGCCCGCTGCGCTCGATTGCGGTTGCAGATTGGCGCGGCGATCGTAGCGCGCGACCCGCGACAGCAGGTAGTCGACTTCCGCCTTGGCGGCCGCCGTGATGCTCGCGCCCGGCTTGCGCTGGGCGCTGGAAGCGATGATGCCGCGCTTCTGCAGCACATACTTGCGTACCGAAAGCCCGGCGCCCGGCTGCTGCTCGTAGCGGATCAGTGGCAGATGCGCGTCGAACAGATCGTGCGCGGCGTCGCGCTTGCCCTCCTTCGAGAGGTTTACCACGTCGATCAGAAGCTCGGGGAAGGCGTAGCCCGTCATCGCGCCGTCGGCGCCGCGCTCCATCTCGAAGTCGAGGAACAGGCCGCCATTGCCGACCAGGATCGACAGTTCGCGCAGCGAGCCGTCTTTCTGGAAGTTGCGCAGCGTCGAAATCTTCTCCAGCCCCGGCCAGTCCTCGTGCTTGAGCATCACGCAGGACGGATTCTCCATCACGATCTTGCGGATCACCGCCGGCGTGAAGATCACCGACAGCGTCAGCGGATAGTCCTGCAGCACCCAGGGAATGTCCTCGCCGATCGCTTCCTGTGCCTGCTTGAAGTAGCCGGTGATCTGGTCGTCGGTGCGCAGCGACGGCGGCGGAGCGATCATCACGCCGGCCGCGCCCGCATCCATCGAAGCCTTCGCGAGCGAGCGCATCGAGGCAAAGCCCGGCGCGGAAACGCCGACGATCACCTGCAGGTTCTTGGCGCGCTTGACGAAGCGAATCGCCACCTGCTCGGCCTCGGCGGCGTCCAGCTTCGGGGCCTCGCCGAGGATGCCGAGCACGGTGACGCCGTCGCAGCCGACCGAGGCGTAGAAATCGGTCAGCTTGTCGATCGATTTCTCGTCGATGCGGCCGTCGTCATGGAACGGCGTTGGCGCAATGGCGAATGTGCCTGCGGCCTTGGCGGTGAGCTTCATGTGGTTCTCCAATCTGTCCTTCGTCATTCCGGGGCGCGCCACTTGGCGCGAGCCCGGAATCCATACTCCCGGTGGTGGTTATGGATTCCGGGCTCGCGACTTCGTCGCGCCCCGGAATGACAGTTCACTTAAATCTCCGCGCCGACTTCTTGATGTCCTCTTCGGAGAAGAAGATTTCCTTGGCGTGGGTGACGATATCCTCGGCCTTCCACCCCGTGAAGGGCGGCGTCCAGCCTTCCATCTCCATCATCCGCAACTCGCGCACGCCGCGGGGGCCGGAGACGCCGAGCACCTTGCCGGTCTGGTCGCCGGAGAGGTCGGAAACCATGTATAGCACGGCCGGCGCGATTCCGTCCGGCCCGAGCGCTGCGCCTGGGTTCTCCTTGTAGCGGGGCAGGTCTGCGGTCATGCGGGTCAAGGCGCCCGGCGCGAGCGTCCAGACCCGGATATTGTATTTGCGGCCTTCGATGGCCAGCACGTTGGACAGGCCCCAGATGCCGCCCTTGGCGGCGCCGTAATTGGTCTGGCCGAAATTGCCGATCAGGCCTGAGGTCGACGACGTGTTGACGATGACGCCGCCGCCGTTCTCGCGCATCCATTTGAACACCGGCTGGGTGCAGCAGAACGTGCCCTTCAGATGCACCCGGATCACCTTGTCCCAGTTCGCCTCCTTGGCTTTTGCAAACGTCTCGTCGAGCAGGATGCCGGCGTTGTTGACGAGGATATCGGCGCGGCCGAAATTCTTGATGGCGTCCTCGAAGACGGACTGTCCGCCCGCGATGGTCGAGATGTCGGCGCCGTTGGCCACCGCGCGCCCGCCCTCGGCCTTGATCGCATCCACCACCTTCTGCGCCATCGACTTGTCGGAACCGGAGCCATCGCGCGGGCCGCCGAGGTCATTGACCACGACCGCCGCACCCTCGCGCGCGAACAGTTTTGCGTAGGCCTCACCGAGTCCGCCGCCCGCGCCGGTGATCAGCGCCACCTTGCCGTCGAGTAATCCCATCGCCGTTCCTCCGAATTTTCTTACGCCAGCACCGTCTTGCCGCTCTTGATGACGGTGACGTCCCTCGACTTTACCTTGGCCTCGAAGGAGATCACGTTGCCGTCCTTCCACATCTCCATGGTGACCGTCTCGCCGGGATAGACCGGCGCGGAGAACCGCGCGACATGCTGCTTGAAGGCGGACGGATCGTAGTCGGCATAGGTCTGCAACACGCCGCGGCAGGTGATGCCGTAGGTGCACATGCCGTGCAGGATCGGCCGGGGAAAACCGGCCTTCTGCGCGAATTCCGGATCGGAATGCAGCGGGTTGCGGTCGCCGCACAGGCGATAGACCAGCGCCTGGTCCGGCCGCGTCGTGATGTCGACGACCTTGTCGGGCGCACGGCTCGGCACCTTGTGCGGCTCGGGCTGGCCGTCCGAGGGACCGCCAAACCCGCCATCGCCGCGGGCGAAGCGCGAGGCAACCAGCGTTGCGAGCTTCTCGCCGTTGGTATCCTTCAGCACCGTCTGGTGCCGGATCACCGCGCCCTTATCCTTGCCCTTGTCGAAGGCGTCGAGCACAGTGGAGTCGGCGATGATGTTCGCGGCCGTCGGCAGCGGCTTGTGGAAGGTGATGTCGCGCTCGCCGTCGACCACCATCAACCGGTTGATCTTCATGTCGCCGGGGCCGGCGCCCCAGGCCGCGACCGACGCAAAGGTCGGCACCACCTTCAGCGGACGCGGCGTCAGCGTGCCCTCGTTCACGAAAGCGAGTTCTTTCTCGTCCATGGGATCGGCGCCCAGCCCAATGCCATAGGCATAGAGCATCACCTCACGGTCGCCGTAGCTGTATTTCTGGCCGAGGTTCTTCAGGGCCATCAGCTCTTCGTAGACAATTGCCATCTTGCGGATTTCCTCCCCGAATATTTTCTCTTCAGCGACACTGCCCGTTGCTGCGCCCTCTCCCCTCTTGTCCGCCGTAGCCTTCGAAGGCGGATGTGGGAGAGGGCAAGAACAGCAGCCACCGCGAACTCGCTTGGGTGAGGGGTTGGTCCCACAAGCACCGCAGTCGCGGATAGAAACCCCTCATCCGCCTTCGCTCCGCGAAGGCACCTTCTCCCATAAGGGGAGAAGGTAAGCACGCCAAGCTTATGCCGGCGTGAAGAACGGCAGCGGCGCGCCGTCGGTCGGCTTGAACACCACCTTCACCTTCTGGCCGATCTTCAGCTTGTCGATGTCGCAGTCGACGAAATTGGTCTGCAGCGACGGCCCCTCCTTCAGCGTGACATAGCCGATCGCATACGGCCCTGTAGGCGACTTCCGCATCAGGCTGAACGTGTAGATCGTGCCCTCACCCGAACTCTCTTCCCACACCGTCTTGTCGGAGAAGCAGAACGGGCAGATCGAGCGCGGAAAATAATGCGGCTCGCCGCAGGCGGTGCAGCGCTTGATCATGAACTTGCCGGTCTTCGCCGCCTCCCAGAACGGCGCGGTTTCCGCGTTCGTCACCGGGGCATTGTACTTCTTGGTCTCAGCCATCACACGCGCTCCAGAATTGCAGTCGAGGCGGCGTGACGCACGCCGAGAAGGCCGCCGGTGCCGTGCGCGACCGCGAGATCGCAGTTCTTCACCTGCACCTTGGGATGGGCTTCGCCGCGCAGCTGCCGCACGGCCTCGAGTATCTTGGTCATGCCGCCGCGGTTGACAGGATGATTGCTGCACAGCCCGCCGCCGTCGGTGTTGAACGGCAGCTTGCCGACGCCGGAGATCAGATTCCCATCGGCGACGAACTTGCCGCCCTCGCCCTTCTTGCAGAAGCCGAGGTCTTCGATCTGCATCAGCACCGTGATGGTGAAGCTGTCGTAGATCGAGGCGTATTTGATGTCCTTTGGCGTGACGCCCGCTTCCTCGAAGGCGCGCGGGCCGGACCATACGCCGGCGGAATAAGTGAGATCGAGATCCCTACCGCCGCGCGGACCTTTCATGGCTTCGCCATGGCCGATCAGCCGCACCAGCGGCTTCTTCAGGCTCTTTGCGATTTCCGGCGTGGTGACGATCATCGCGCCGCCGCCATCGGTGATGACGCAGCAATCCATGCGATGCAGGGGATCGGAGATCATCGGCGAGTTCAGCACGTCCTCGACCGTCACGACGTCCTTCAGCATCGCATGCGGATTATATTGCGCGTGGTGGGATGCAGCGACCTTGATCCAGGCGAGCTGCTCGCTGGTGGTGCCATAGTCGTGCATATGGCGCATGGCACACATGCCGTAGGCATTGTGCGTGGTAGCCCCGTACGCTGACTCGAAATCGACCTCGGCGCCCGCGGCGCGCGGCGGCATCGGTCCGGTACGCGGCTTGCCCGCCAGCGTCACCAGCGCGACCGAGCATTTGCCTGCCGCGATCGCTTCGGCGGCGTGGCCGAGATGGATCAGGTAGGAGCAGCCGCCAGTCTCGGTGGAATCGATATGGCGCAGCTTTTTCGTGTTGAGGCCGAGATAATCGACCATCGGCCAGGCGCCGCCAGGCGCGTCTCCGGCAAGGAAATAGCCGTCGATGTCGTCCTTGCTGAGCCCCGCATCCTCGATAGCGCCCCTGGCGACTTCGGCATGGAGCTGGGCGGTGGATTTGTCGGGTGCATGCCGGGTGGGATGCTCAAAAATCCCGGCAATGTAGGCCTTGCCCTTGATGGTCACTGTTTCTCCGCTGGCGTTTCTTTTTCCAGCGAATTTCTTGGCCTGTACCGGCGGCCTTGGCAAGCGCCGAGATATTCCGCCAGACGAGACGGCTATGCGCTGGTAGGTAACGCTAGGACGGCCGACCTCGCAGGCCTGACCAGTTGCCCCCGGTCAAATCGGGCTGGTCTCTGCGGAGGTCATCGGACGCTTCGGGTGACCACGGAAAGGTCCCGTCCCGGTCGGGCCACACCAATTGAAGGCACTGGAAATCATCGTTTCCGTAAAACCACCTGCTCCATCCAAGATGAGCTCGATAGTGCTGCGATAAGACCGGAAGAAGCACAGCCACGCCATTGCTGAAGAAGTTATCGCTGGGCTCGCCGACCGGAAAGCGCTTGCCCGCTTCAAGCTCAAGATAGACGTGCCAGAACGTATCGTGCGCGATATCCCGCCGCAGCGAAAAGACTATCAGCTCTGGAGCCTCAAACTTCAGCCAGAAGCCAGTCGTATACGAGAAGCCTGGGCCTTCCGCGTCGGGGGCAACATGCGTCCCGAACCATCCATGTTGGCGAATATTGTCGACGAAATTCTGCTCATGCTTATCGAGCCGCTCCGGCGCAGCATCGAGAGCCGTGAATATCTTACGCACCTGAATGGACCGCCGGATTCGAGAGTTGGTCGACCGCCCTACTCCGCCGCCATCTGCCGTGGCGCTGGCGGTGGGTTGGCGAGGTCGGCGCTCAGCTGCTCGTGTCGCGCTTTCGCGTCCTTCACTGCCTTCTCCTTGACCGGGCCGTAGCCGCGGATGCGGTCGGGCAGCGACAGCAGTTCGACCGCGGTGTCGTACGTGGCCTGCGACAACAGGTCGAGCACCTTGGCGACGTCTTTCTCATAATCGGCGATCAGCTGGCGCTCCAGCTTGCGGTCGGCGCTGTAGCCGAACACGTCGAGCGCCGTGCCGCGCAGGAAGCGGAATTTCGCCAGCACGCGGAATACGCTCATCATCCAGGAGCCGAAGGCGCGCTTCTTCGGACGGCCCAGCGCGTCGACGCCGCTTGAGAGGATCGGCGGGGCGAGATTGAAGGTGAACTTGAACTCGCCCTCGAACTGGTCGCGCAGCTGCTTCTCGAAGTTGCCGTCGGTGTAGAGTCGCGCGACTTCATACTCGTCCTTGTAGGCGAGCAATTTTGCGTAGTTGGTCGCGACCGCACGCGGCAGCGCATCGCCGTAACCGCCACGGTCGGCAGCGTCGCGCACCTGATCGACCAGCTTGCGGTAGCGTTTTGCAAGACGCGAGCTCTGGTAGTCGGTCAGCAGGCCCACGCGATGGGTGATGATCTCGTCCAGCGTCATCGAGTCCAGCGTCTTCGCCGGAACGACGGCATCGTGATCCTTCATCATCTCCTTGAACCGCGCCGGATCAGCGGCGGCGAGCCGGCCGAGCTGGAAAGCCTGCGTGTTCATCTTGATGGAGACGCCGTTGACCTCGATCGCCTGCTCGATGGCTTTCGCGGACAGCGGCAGCAGGCCGCGCTGATAGGCGTAGCCGAGCATCATGATGTTGGTGGCGATGGAGTCCCCTAACAGCGCTTCGGCAGGCGTAGTGAAATCGAAGAAGGAGGAGTCCTTCTTCAGCTCGGTCTCGAGCACGGAATTGAGCTTGCGCGTCTGGAAATTGAAGTCGCGGTTGAGAATGAAATCCGCGGTCGGAATGACGTGGCTGTTGATGATCCCTGTGGTGCGGGCGGATTCACACAGCGTCACCATGTCCTTCGACACCGCCACGACTTCGTCGGCGGCGAGCACGAGATCCGCCGTGCCGGTCACGATGCGCGAACAAGTGACGTCGGCGGTGTGCTCGGAGAGCCGGACATGGCTCAGCACCGCGCCGCCCTTCTGGGCGAGGCCCGACATGTCGAGGATCATGCTCGCCTTGCCCTCGATATGGGCGGCCATGCCGAGCAGCGCGCCGATGGTCAGCACGCCGGTGCCGCCGACGCCGCCGACGGCGATGTTGTAGGGCCGATCCAGCGACGGACTCGACGCGGGCTCGGGCAACTCGCCGATGCTGCCGAGGTCCGGCGGCGCGCGATGGCGCAGTTTCGCGCCGTCGACGGTGACGAAGGATGGGCAGAATCCTTTCAGGCAGGAATAGTCCTTGTTGCAGGTCGACTGGTTGATGGTGCGCTTGCGCCCGAGCTCCGTCTCCAGCGGCTCGACCGAGATGCAGTTCGACTGCACCGAGCAATCGCCGCAGCCTTCGCAGACGGCCGGGTTGATCAGCACGCGGCGCGCCGGGTCTTCCATCAGGCCGCGCTTGCGGCGGCGGCGCTTTTCGGCCGCGCAAGTCTGCACGAACACGATGGCCGAGGTGCCCTTGAGCTCGCGGCAGGTTTTCATGACCGCGTCGAGATCGTCGCGATGTGCGACCTTGACGCCCGGCGCGATGTCGGACGGCGGATAAAGATGCGGATTCTCGGAGACCAGATAGATTTCGCGGATGCCCTCGCTGTGCAGCTGGAAGGTGATCTGCTGCGGCGACAATTCGCCATCGACGTGCTGGCCGCCGGTCATCGCGGTCGCATCGTTATAGAGGATCTTGTAGGTGATGTTGGCTCCAGAGGCGACCGCCTGGCGGATCGCCAGCGAGCCGGAGTGAAAGTACGTGCCGTCGCCGAGATTGGCGAAGACGTGCTTTTCCTTGGTGAACGGCGCCACGCCCACCCACGGCACGCCCTCGCCTCCCATGTGGGTGTAGGTCTCGGTGTTGCGGTCCATCCACAGCGCCATGAAGTGGCAGCCGATGCCGGCAAAGGCGCGGCTGCCTTCCGGCACCTTGGTCGACGTGTTGTGGGGGCAGCCGGAGCAGAAATACGGCGTGCGGGTGACGGGGGCTACGGCCTGCATTTGGCTCGCCTGCCGGCCGTTGAACCAGTCGGCCTTGGCGCGGAGCATTTCGGCGATTTCGGGATTGAGATTAAGTCGAAGCAGGCGTTCGGTCAGCGAGCTTGCAAGCGAAGCGACGCTAAGCTCGGCGGCAAAGGTAAGGAAGCGCTTGTCGTGGTCGTCCATCTTGCCGACGATGCGCGGACGCACGTCGTCGCGCCAGTTGAACAGCTCCTGCTTGACCTGGTTCTCGACGATCTCGCGCCGTTCCTCGATGATGAAGATCTCCTCGAGTCCCACCGCGAATTGCCGCACGCCTTCCGGCTCCAGCGGCCAGGGCATGCCGATCTTGTAGAGACGCAGCCCGATCTTGGCGGCGATGTCGTCGGTAATGCCGAGCTCGCGCAGCGCTTGACGGATGTCCTCATAACTCTTGCCGGATGCCATGATGCCGTAACGCGCATTCGGCGAATCCATGGTGATGCGGTTGATCTTGTTGGCGCGGGCAAAGGCGATCGCCGCATAGCCCTTGTGGTCCTGCAGCCGCAGGTCCTGCAGATAGCGATCGTCGGGCCAGCGCATGTTGAGGCCGCCAGCCGGCATCTCGAAATCGGACGGGATAATAAAGGGCTTCATCTCGTCGGTGAGGTCAATCTCGGCCGTGGTCTCCACGGTCTCGGTGATCACCTTCATGCCGACCCAGCAGCCGGAGTAGCGCGACATCGCGATACCCAGAAGGCCCATCTCGATCATTTCATGGATGCTGGAGGGATAGAGATACGGCATCAGCGCGGAGATGAAGGCGTGGTCGGACTGATGCGGCACCGTGGAGGACTTTGCGCCATGGTCGTCGCCGGCGAGCACCAGCACGCCGCCGTTCTTGGCGGAGCCCGCCGTGTTGGCGTGGCGGAACACGTCGCCGCAGCGGTCGACGCCGGGGCCCTTGCCGTACCAGATGCCGACCACGCCATCATATTGCGCGCCGGGCGACAGGCTGAGCTGCTGCGAGCCCCAGATCGCGGTGGCCGCCAGGTCCTCGTTCACGCCGGGCTGGAACTTGATGTTGTACTGCTCGAGATGCTTTCGCGCTGCGAAGAGCTGCTGGTCGTAGCCGCCAAGCGGCGAGCCGCGGTAGCCGGAGATGAACCCTGCGGTATTCAGTCCCATGGCGCGGTCGCGCCGGATCTGGGCCATCGGCAGGCGGACCAGCGCCTGAATGCCGGTCAAAAAGACGTGGCCGGTCCCTTGGGTGTATTTCTGGTCGAGACTGATCGGACCCTGGTTGATTCCCATTGCAGCCCTCGTAAGTCTTGGTCGCGTCGACCGATTTTAGTTAGTTGTTCGAGCTTGTTAGAACCAGTCTATGTCGGATTTTTCATCCTTCGCAGCACAAATCTCGGCAGGGAAGCCGCCTTCGCGAAAATCGCAATTTCGTGCCTGTGGGATCGGCAACCATTTCACTTTGTGTCGTGCAAAGGGCTTGGCGCGAAACGGCGTGAGGTATCTATAATGCGCCGGACAGGGGAAACGATGCAGCAAACCGGTCGCAGCCTCGCAACGATTCTGGTGGCCCTCGTTTTGTGCGGTGCATTCCGCTGCGAGGCGGCCCAGCCGTCGGAGGAGACCATCGCCCGCGGCAACGCGCTGGCGGTGGCCGGCGATTGTGCGAGCTGCCATACCGCCGACCCCGCAAAACCCTTCGCCGGCGGACGGCGTATCCCCACGCCCTTCGGCGGCGTCTACGCGCCCAATCTGACGCCGGACCGCGAGACCGGCATCGGCAACTGGCGCGACGAGGATTTTCTGCGCGCGCTCCGCCATGGCATCGCGCCCGACGGCTCGCGCTACTACCCGGCTTTCCCGTATCCCTACCTCACCAAGCTGACCCGCGACGACATTTTGGCGATCCGCGCCTATCTCGGTACCCTCGAACCCGTCCGGAAGGTGACGCCGCCGCCGGAGCTGCTGTTTCCCTTCAACTTCCGTTTCCTGATGCGGCTGTGGAACTGGCTGTTCTTCGAACCCGGCATCATCATTCCGGACCAGGCCAAAGGCACCGAATGGAATCGCGGCCGCTATCTTGTCGAGGGGCTCGGCCATTGCGGCGCCTGCCATACGCCGAAGAACATCTTTGGCGCCGACAAGCGCGACCAGGCCTTTGGCGGCGGCCGCGTCGACCGCATGTTCGCGCCGCGACTGGATGGCGCCGCGCGCAGCGGGCTGAAGTCGTGGAGCGCGGAGGACATCGCCGAATATCTGCAGAGCGGCCGCAACGCCAGGAGCCACGCCGGGGAACTGATGTCCGAAGTGGTCCTGCACTCGACCTCGAAGATGAGCGACAGCGATGTCAAAGCCATTGCCGTCTACCTGAAATCCCTGCCCGCCGGCGCGCCAGAGCCGGCCGTCGTCGCGCCGGCGGCGGCGCAGATGGCCAACGGCGAAAAAGTCTATCGCAGCGCCTGTATCGCCTGCCATGAGGCCGACGGCTCCAGCGCGCCGCGCATCTATCCGCCGCTGCCGGGCAACGCGAACCTGCAATCCGCCGATCCCCTGAGCACGATCCGAATCACCCTTGATGGTGCGGAATCCATCACGACGCCGCGGGCGCCGAACAAGGGATCGATGCCGGCCTATGCTGCAAAACTCTCCGACCAGGAGATCGCCGACGTCATCACCTACATCCGCAATGCCTGGGGCAATGCTGCGCCGGTAGTGACGGCAGCAGAAGTCGGCATCGCGCGACGGCACTAATTCTTGTCCTCGCCGAACACGAATTTGGGCATCTCCCATTTATAGCGGATCGCCAGCAGGCGAAACGAAATCCCGAGCACGAAAGTGAGCGCGGTCCAGACCTCGTCATTCAGCTTCAGCCCGAAGGCCGTGGCATAGAACAGCCCGGTGACCACGGAGACGCTGGCGTAGAGCTCGGAGCGGAACAACAGCGGCACGTCGTTGCAGAGGATGTCGCGCAGCACGCCGCCGGCGCATCCCGTGATCATGCCGGCGACGATCACGATCGGCAGCGAGGCATTCATCTGCCAAGCCACGTCGCAGCCAGCCATGGTGAAGACGACGAGGCCAATCGCATCGAGCACGAGGAACGCGGCATTGAGCCGGTGCACCAGCCGCGCGATCGGGATGGTGAGCAGCGCGGCGAAACAGATCAGCCCCAGCAGCCAGGGTCGCTCGACCCATGCCAGCGGATAATGCCCGAGCAAGACATCGCGGATCGTGCCGCCGCCGAGCGCGGTGATGCAACTCAGCATGCAGACACCCGCCCAATCCATGCTGCGCCGGCCGGCCGCGAGCGCCGCAGTCATCGCCTGCGCGGAAATCGCCACCAGCGACAGCCAATGCAGCACGAAATCGCTGGTCGGCAGGCCCCACATCGATTCGCTCCGGTTGGTCCGCGGAACTTAGGCCGCCAGTTCCACCATGAACAGCCTGCAATGAACGCACCGCGGTTCCCGGAACATCCGCCGCCGCCAGAGGTTGTCTTCCGGCAATTTGGAGGAACCGATCATGGCTTACCAACCCACCGATCCCCATCGTGCGCCTCTGTCGGAAGAGGAGATCGCCCGTCAGATGCGGCTCAACAGTCTCGACAACGAAATCCAGCCCGATCCGATGCTTGACGAAGGCGGACCGAGCGGCACCAAGGTCGCGATGTTCGCGGTCGCCATTGCCGTTGTGCTTGGCGCCCTGTTCTACGGACTGAACAACACCAGCGTAAACCAGGCCGGCACCGAGCCGAGCTCGCGGACCGCGCAGACCCAGCCGGCCAATCCGGCCGCGCCTCCGGGCATGCGTGACGTGACGCCGAAGGCCAACACAGAGCCGGGCACCACCACCGGCGCGGCGCCCGCCCGTCCGGCCCAGCCGCAGACGGATAACCCGGGCGCGAAGTAAGGGGGAACACGTAGCGTAACGAGTAAGCAGCGAGAGCGCCTGCGCCGCGGGTCCAACACCCGCGGCGCTTCTTTGTCTTTTTCTCCCTCTCCCCGCAAGCGAGGAGAGGCGAAGTGGAAGCTCAACCAAACATCTTGTTGAGTTCGCCGCCCGAAAAGCCGTTGGCGAACTCCGAGAACGTCCCCTTCTCCGCCATCTCCTTCGAAGCCTTCATGAAGCCGGCCCAGGCCATCCGCGCCAGCGAGCCGCCGACGCTGATGCGGCGCACGCCGAGCGCACTGATATCGGCGAGCGAGCCGGCCGCGCCGACCAGGAGATTGACGGGTTTGGGATGCACCGCCTTCACCACGGCAGAAATCTCTTCCGGGGTCGAAATGCCCGGCGAATAGAGGCAATCGGCACCGGCTTCCGCATAGGCGGTGAGCCGGTCGATGACGAGCGCGAGATCCTTCTGCCCGCGCAAAAACGCCTCGCAGCGGCCGGTGAGCAGGACGCCGGAATTGTCGGCGTCGATCGCCTTGCGCGCGGCCTTGATGCGCTCGACGGCCAGCGCCTTGTCGAACAACGGCTTGGCGGCATCACCGGTAAAATCCTCGATCGAGAGGCCGGCAACGCCGGTCTTCACTGCCCGCGCGACGTTGACACCGACCTTGTCCGGCTCATGGGCAAAGCCGTCCTCGAAGTCGGCATTGACGGGGATGTCCACCGCCGCGGAGATCGCGGCGAGATGGTTGCAGACGTCATCGACGGTGACGCGATTGTCAGGCTTGCCCAAGGTCCAGGCAAAGCCGGCGCTGGTGGAGGCGAGCGCCTTGAAGCCGAGATGCTGCAACGCCTTGGCGCTGCCGACGTCAAAGGGATTCGGGATGATGAAGCAGCCGGACCCGTGAAGTTTCTTGAAGGCGGCGCGCTTGTCAGCAGTTGTCAGCATGATCTCTCCCCAATGTCGTTTGTTTGCGCGGGGAAGATAGTGATGCTGCCCTGCCTCCGCCAGCCGCCGTCACGCCACCACCTTGCGCAGGAACGTGCGCTCCTCCGCGAGGATGAACTTGTTCTCCTCGGCAAAACTAAAATTCGCCGAGCCTTCTGCGTCCGTCCGCAGCCGCGCGCGATAGCTTTCGTAAGCCGCGAGGCTGTCGAACGAGATCAGCGCAAACGCGATGTTGTTGGTGCCTTCGTGCGGCATCCAGTAGCCAATCAGGTCGCCGCCGCATTTCGGGATGATACTCAGCCAGTTCTTCGAATACTGCTCGAACATCGCCCGCTTGAAGGGATCGAGCTGGTAGCGGATGAAGACGGTGACGGTCATGATGGCCTCGATGTTTCCACGCCGTCATCGCGAGCCAACGGGTCGCGCGAACGCGCGCCCGATGACAGGCTCCGCGAAGCGATCCAGAGTCACACATGCGGCTCTGGATTGCTTCCGCCTTCCCGCAGAGCGCTTCGGCGGACTCCAAGCCCGGCGTAGCTTGCAAAGCAAGCGGAGACGGGTCGTCGCTTGCGCTCCTCGCAATGACGAACTGCTGCAGCATATCCCTTGCCTGACATCAATGCTTCGGCTATCATCGAACTATGAAATCAGGCCCCGACATCTCCATGGTCGCCTCCCTCGTCGGCGATCCCGCACGCGCCAACATGCTCACCGCGCTGATGAGCGGGAAAGCGCTGACTGCAAGCGAACTCGCGCAGGAGGCCGGGATCACGCCGCAGACTGCAAGCTCGCATCTGGCAAAACTCGAGGCCGGCGGGCTGATCGAGCCGGAGAAGCAGGGCCGCCACCGCTACTATCGGCTCACCGGTCCCGACGTCAGCGATGTGCTGGAGGGCCTCGCTGGCCTTGCCGCGCGCGCGGGGCACATGCGCGTGCGCACCGGGCCGAAGGATCCGGCGCTGCGCCGCGCCCGCATCTGCTACGACCATCTCGCCGGCGATCTCGGCGTGCAGATGCTCGACAGCTTGCGCAAGCAGCGGCTGGTGCGGCAGACCAAGGACGCCATCGAGCTGACCGGCGAAGGCAGGCGCTTCATGGCCGCGAGCCTGCAGATCGATTCAGATAGCCTCGCCCATCCGCGCCGGCCGGTGTGCAAGGCGTGCCTGGACTGGAGCGAGCGGCGCCATCATCTCGCCGGCACGCTGGGGGCGGCGATCATGTCGCGCTTCACCGAGCTGAACTGGGCGGCGCGCGATGCGACGCCGGGCAGCCGCGTCGTCAATTTCACCCGC
>Ga0081539_10000898_pt1 | contig 56680 bp, 41 predicted proteins | sample TabmetS4T2R2_FD_71023 | JGI IMG/M metagenome (GOLD analysis project Ga0081539, IMG submission 71023) | Tabebuia heterophylla rhizosphere microbial communities from the University of Puerto Rico - S4T2R2 | ecosystem: Host-associated > Plants > Roots > Rhizosphere ...
CTTAAGTTGCGCCTTTCAGGTGGCGACCGTCGCGATTTCCGTGGCGTCGCAACAGTCACCGAAACCGACCCGCAGTTGCACCACGCGCGTCCTCTTTTTCGGCAATAGCTACACATACTTCAATAACGTGCCGGGGATTCTGTCGGAGTTGGCTAAAGCCGGTCGTCAATGCACGGTAGAGACGCGTATGGTGGCACCCGGAGGAAAGACGCTTAAGGATCATTGGCAGAGTTCTGCTTCACGCGCAGCCTTAAACTCGCAAGCCTGGGACTTTGTCGTGCTGCAAGACCAGAGCACATTAGGGATCAACCTTTACTTCGAAGGCCCAGACGCGAGTAGGAAGCGACGAGATATTTCGTCCTTATGCGGAACTCTGGGCCAATGAAATCCGCAAACACCACGCGACGCCTGTCTTTTATCTTACGTGGGCTCGCAAAGCCACACCGGTCGATCAGGCAGCGTTGAACTACGCCTACATCCATGCCGCCAAAACGACTCACTCGCTGGTGGCGCCGGTTGGCTTGGCCTGGGCGCAAGTGAGGAAAACAGCTCCCAATATCGATCTTTATTATCGCGATGGCGCGCATCCTTCCCCGGCGGGTAGTTACCTTGCCGCTTGCGCAATTTACGCGGCCATCTTTGGAAAGAATCCCGTCAACCTGCCGGCTCGCATCAGCGGCACACCAGTCAATCTCGAAACCGAAGAACTCGAGCCAGGCAAAACGGCCGTTCTCGTTGATCTGCCAACGCCGGTCGCGACAACACTTCAGACTGCGGCCTGGAACGCTTGGCGAGAACTCAAACAACATGGCGGATACTTAAATGTGAATCCGGTTCCCTTGCCTTCCGTGAAGCTACCGGCCGGTGATCGTCTGGCACCATCAGATTTGGCAGGGACCTGGCGCGGTCAGATTCTGTTCTACCCGGGTGCTGGTCCAACAGAGATGGTCCTGCAGTTGCAACGCGACGGCCAGACGTGGAAAGGACATCTCCAAATCAACTACTCGGTCAAAGACTTTGCCTCGGAATCGTTTGACCTCACAGACTTGAGAATCGGGGATCGGGATTTTACTTTCAGCGATCCGAGTTCAGCCGGAGTCAATAAATTCAAGGTCCTGTTTCGCGGCGTGAAGAGCGGCGCGGAGCTGAGAGGCGTGGCGGAGACCAAGGTCGAAGGGAAAGTCGGGACCAGTGATTACCGGCTCGAGGTTTTAGGTGATTGGGTGTTGCGTCGTGAGAATTAAAGCCGATCACGCTAGTTGCGGGGTACGCCATTATCTACATGAACGAAACGGAAACGTCAGCACGACATTCAGAAGATCCTTTTGAGAATCGATGGTGACAGGTGGCGTTTTGATCATCTGATCCCCGGTTTGCGCCACGATCTTCTGAACCTGAGGACATTTCCCGTAATCATACTGGCGCACGATTCCACCAGTGTTGCCAGTGTGGGCAAAGAAGTCGGCATGTAACTCACCCGGCAAACCTTTCAGAACCTTGAGCGAGAATCGACCTTGCGCATCGGTATCCGTCATTGCATGACCGTCGACACCAGGCGCCTTGGGCGGCATGAAACGCACGGTCGCCTTTGACGCCGGAGTACCGTCGGCATAACGAACGACCCCTTGAATCGTGATCAGTCCCTCAGCATCAAGCACGACTATTCTTAGATCTTGTATGCGATCACCCGCGCGAATGTGAAAGATTCGGGCCTTCGCCTGTTCAGTGACATTCGGATAGAAGAAAGTGCCAAACGGTTCTTCAACCGTCTTCTTCCCATCCTCATTCAACACGATAACGTAGTCGCCGGGTGGGATCGATTCGATCGCAAATCGACCTTGTTCGTCAGTGTATGCAAAATTCACGGACGTGTTCTTAACGCCGATGGGCTTCAGCGACACCTGCACCTGAGCTAGCGGCTTGCCGTGCGCATCGACGACGCTGCCATTGATAACGTTGTACAGAATGAACGCGAGATCGATTGCTGCGTGCTGCCGCGGTTTCAAGGTGAAGAAAACGCGCCTGTCGCGTATCTGGTGTTTTTGATCGGAAACGGTGGTCGTGCCTCTCGTCTCGCGATTGATCTTCCACCCGAAAGGCAATTCCGGTTCGAGCACATATCGTCCCGGCGGTAAATCGTAGAACTCGTACACACCATTTTTATCGATCGTAGTCTCGTACACCTGGTGCTTGCCACGAATCCAGATCTTCTGTCGCGGCAGGCGCGGCTCCTCTTCAATGACACTACTCGTACCTGAAACTCTGGTCCTACCGCGTGCTGTTCCCATATTGTTGAGGTACAAAAGATCGTCGACAGCGTTTGCAGTCGCAGCGGATCGCGTGTATCCGGATTCGTACCAGAGTTTTGAGTCCGCGGATGGGTTTTGCAGGTAGAACAGATATTCGTTACCGACATCCTCTTCGTTGAAGACCCAGGTGCATCTGATGCCGTTGCCCTGTCCGAACGTCAGCTTATTACCGGCGCTCAAATTTCCCTTGAATACCTTTTGCACCTCCATCAGCGTCGTCAGGACGCGGCTTGCGTTAACCGGAGTCGGTGATGCGTCGCTAATCTTTTCGACCGAGATGACGCGAGCGATCACCACGACGTCAGCGTCGTTGTACGCCTCGAGCACCGTCGGCCTTGGAATCAGCGCACAACCGGCTGTCATCCGCGGAAGAAAAAGCAGCAGCAAACTGACTGTAAGAATCGAAATCGTCCGACTCATTCGTTCTCCTTCATCCGAAGATAAAGCACGCACAGCCGCGCAATCGGTTCAACAAGCATCATCGATTTGTGACCAAAATGTCGACTGTTTCAGTCTAACGTAATGAGACCGAATTGATTTCTTTGAAGTCGACTTGGGTGATTTTTGAATCGGCGGGAGTAACGCTTGCGGCAAGTGGAAGTGGAGTGCCGGAACTGAAAGTAGAGTTATCAGCAGGACTGGTGATTTCGACGCGGAGCCGCGGCTGCTCCTTTTTAACCTGTACTATCTCGGGCGATGCGATCTGTGTGAGTCGACCGACAATATTATCCCCAAAGAGGAACTGGCCTAACGCAATTGCCACGGAAGCGATAGTCAGTTTCCGCATCAACTGATTAGTTGATTTATAACGTCGCGCTTCTCGACGAGCTGCCTTTAACTGTTGTTTCCTTCGCTTGCCGCGTTTACCCACAACCCATTACCTACCCGTTTTGCATTAAATTGGTTGCTGAGAGGTTTGTCAATATTTAGTTCGCAATGCGTATAGCTCTGCGCGTAATACTTGCAGCTCCGCGCCTAATACTTGTATGGCCGCGTGTAATGCTTGTGCGCGAGCGGATCATTTTTATTAGAGAGATGCTTTGTGTATCGAGCGGCGCGCAATGCATGCCGGCGCTAAAGTCGCACTTGAAGGGGCGGAAATCATGCTTCCAACTTCGCCGTTGTTGGTTGTAGCGAGCCAGCGTACATGACTTGTCGTCGACGTCATCAATGCCGCCGGCGTTTTCACCTGTATTTTCCCGTACCGTAAATATCGCGCAGTGGCATACAAACATTCCCACCGCCGCGTACTCATTCGACAGCTCAAAACAAATATGATTTAAACCAACGCAATTAAGATCTCGCACCGGCTATCCACTTCTCTTGGCCAAACATCCGTTAAAACCGGCGGAAAAACAGGGAATCTCCTTCGCCTAAACCATGCCCCAAATCGTGCGCACATATCGCAAAAGATACGTGACATTTTGTGCAACTGAGACTGCCTGCGACGAATCTTAGTCTCGGTTTTGATGACAATGTGAGCGCCTGACGAGCGTTCCAATCGATACCCCCGGCGCGGCATTAACCAGCAGGTTTTCAAGGAGATTTTGATGAAGCATATTAAAAGAGTTTCCCCAGCTATTTTTGCGCTGCTCGCGCTCGTTTTTACCCTTTCACCAGCGGCTCTCGCGAAGAGCAAAAACACCAGGTTTTCCAACGTCAAGATCAAGAACTTCGGCCAGATGGACGACCGCTTCTTCCGCGGCGCACGTCCGAACAACGAAGATTACCGGGCGCTCGCGCAACTCGGCGTCAGAACCATCATCGACCTGACCGACAACTCCCGCGAATACGAGCAACCCGCGGTTGAAGCGGCCGGACTTCGCTACGTCAATATTCCGATGGAAGACAAGAGCTATCCGCGCATCGATCAGGTGAACCAGTTCCTGAAAATCGTCAACGATCCCGCAACCGGCAAGTTCTTCGTGCACTGCGCGGGCGGCCGCCATCGTACGGGCGTGATGGGCGCGGTCTATCGCTTCAACGTCGATAAGTGGAGTCTCGACCAGGCGCTGGCTGAGATGGACCAGTACGAGTTCAACTCCGGCTACGGTCACGGAAGGCAGCGCGACTTCGTGCAGGATTACTTCCAGCAGTTCCAGGCGCACGCGTCGCAGACCAAAGCTGCTGCCGTGGCCACGGCCAACAAGAAGTAAGCCAGACGCAAATAAACGTTAATAAGGCCGCTCAGCTCGAGCGGCCTTTTTGTTTGTATCCCCCAAACAGACGTCACGCCTAAGGCGTCAACCAACTGCATCACTAGCCAAGACGTGACCTACGTGCGTAGAAATCATTTCAAAGTACCACCAACCTTCGTTGATGGGTTCCTGATATAATCGCCGCCATTAACCTGCCCGAAATGGCGCGCTACGCCCGACTCCTTTTCCTGCTCCTGATCCTGGCGCTGTTTTGCGCGCCGCTGGCGACGCACATTTACATCGGTTCGTACGCTCGTTTCATGGCCGATGATTTTTGTTTCTCAGCCACCACCCACGCCTACGGGGTTATTCGCGGCGCGCTATGGTGGTATCTGAATTGGACCGGACGCTACACCTCAAACCTGCTCGACAGCTTCTTCGGTTATCTCGGACCAGCCGTCACGCCGTATACAACCGGCGTCGTGGTAACAACGTGGTTCGTAGTGCTTTCGTGGCTGCTCGCGCAGATCATCCCGACTCACATCGAACACGGCCGATCGCGCATTGTGCCGGCCTGCCTGTTTGCGGCGATGATTTTGTTCGCAGTGCTCGATGTGATCCCGCTCATCGGACAGTCGCTTTACTGGGCGGAAGCTATGCGGTCCGTCGTGCCGCCGCTCATTCTCGGCACCGGGTACATGGGGCTAATAGGCAAAGCGGCCGGGAATAAAACACGGACTGGTGCGCTGTCATTGATCAGCGCCTTCGGACTGACATTCGTCGCGGCTGGTTCTCAGGAAACGTACTTCGCGGTGCAAACCAGCGCGATCGTGATCGCTCTACTTTGGGTCGCCACTGGACCGAAGAGGAAGCAATACTTCCCGCTACTGATCGCCGGACTCGCCGGCTCTCTCGTCGGTGGACTGATCGTATTCGTCGCGCCCGGGAACAAATTTAGACAAAGCGCCTTTCCAACGCCTCCCGGTCCACCCGAACTGTTGAGCATTTCACTTCGTGGCTTGCGAGACTTCTTTAGCGTAGTTGTGCTCGAACCGCCAAGACTCTACACCTGGGTGGGGCTATTCATCTGCGCGTTTGTCGCGGGCGTAGTCATGTCGCGCAACACGCAACCAGCCTCTCAATCACTGCGACGCCGACTGTGGACCTTGCTGCTGTTGCCCCTGATCACGCTCGTGCTGCTCGTCGCGTGCTGGGTACCCATGGCTTACGGCACTTCTCTGCTGCTTCACTATCGAACCTACATCGTTCCCGTTTACGTTTTTGTCATCCTCACTGCTTTTTGGTCGTACGTCGCCGGTACCGTCTTCGCCGGCATGTTGCGGCCTTTTGCTGATCGGCGACTGGTGTCCACGGTTCTCCCGGTCGTCGTTTTTCTCGGCTTCGGCCTGTACGCGCTGCAAAGGGCGCGTCACGAGTTCGCGCTGCGCGCCACCTTCGCGGACTACGCCCGTGCCTGGGACGAACGCGACCGCATCATTCAAACCGCCAAAGCTCAAGGCGCGACTTATGCGATCGTCCGCCCGCTGCACAACTCGGCCACCATCGACGAGATCGAACTCGATCCAAAGATCACCTGGCTCACAAAGTGTGTTAACGGTCACTACGGCATCTCAGTCGTGCCGCAATTGGGTGACCTGAACGGCGAGCCAAACGGCCAGGCTAAACAAGCGGAAGCCGAGCAACTGTTTCAGTCGATCCATCCGTTGCCGAACGCAAGGCCGGCCAAACTCGACGAAATCTACAAAACAGAGCGCGGCAAAGTCGGCTTCTACGACACCGATAGCACACCCGACCAGATCAAGTCCTATTATCAATCCGAGCTCGCCCGCTTAGGCTGGAAATACATTGGTGAGAAAAAGGTCGAGGCGATGCAGAGGTACAGCGGCGGAACTCAAAACCTCTTCTGCCACGGCGACATCGCTGCGAGTTTATTCATCACCGCGGACGACGAACAACGACTCGGTTACACCTATTCGCTGGCTTTGAACTGGGGAATGTCTTCAGGTTACGTGTGGGGCAAAGCCGACTGCCCGCAATAACTCACGACTCGTCGTACGCGCGTTCCGCTTCCACCTGCACAAACTCATCGGTTTCGATGATGTACGCGGTCAAGGTGTGCCCGTACACACAACCCGTGTCGAGACCGATTGCTTTTTTGCCGCGACGCGGTTCGGGCGCCGGCCAGTGGCCGAAGAGCACGACCTTTTCACCGTAATAAACGTGATACCACGGCGTGCCTTCGTCACTCTCGCGATCGCCGCCGAGCGTGCGCAAGCGCGTGAGGTCGCCGGTCGTCTGCGAGTAGAGCTCAACGTTCGGCCGCAAACCCGCATGCACGACCAGATGCGTGCCGAGGTCGATCGTGAACGGCAGTCGATTGAAGAAACTGGCGTACGCGTCCTTCTCGCCTTTCAACTCTTTGTGCGTGTCTTTCTGCGCCTGCTTCAGATCGATGTCTTCGCCATTCCATTTCCGGCGCAGCGCGAGATCGTGATTACCGATGACGGTGGTGAAGCGGTGATCGGTCATGAACAGCTCGAGCACTTCCCTGCTCTTCGGTCCTTTGGTAATCAGATCGCCCACGGAAACAACGCGGTCGTCGTCGGACAGCCGGGCTTTCTCGAGCAACTCCATCAGCTCGTCGTAACAACCGTGAATGTCTCCAACTACAATTGTGCGGCTGGCCATCAATTCCTCCGATACATCAACGCGTGCTCGCAGTCTATTGCATCACCGGGATTCAATCAAACGACCGCGTGCGCTACTTGTAAAGATACGTCTGACTCTCTTTCTGCTCCCACTCAACACTGTCGATATTGTCGCGATCCGCGTCGAGTATTTCCTCACTCATCTTGCTCGTGCTGATGCCCGGATCGAGATTAACAACGTAAACGATCTTACCGAGCGGCTCGTCCTGATCCTCACGATTGAGTTCGCGCAGCTCGTAATCAATGCGGTGACGCCGGAAGAGTCGCTTCAGTATGTTGTCGCCCCGGTCGACGTCGCGGGTCTGCACGGTGATGACCATCGAACGGAACACCTGAAACTTCTCGAAGTACTCGAGCACCGCCAGCGACAGCAGCACAAACAGCGTCAGGATGATGGCCATGTCCCAGCGTCCCACGCCCGCCGCCAAACCGACGCCGAGACACACCAGCAATACCGTGATCTCCTTCGGGTCGCGAATGTTGGTGCGGAAACGGACCAGTGACGCCGCCGCGAAGATACCGAACGCGCGCGCCGCGCTGTCACCAACGACCATCATCATTCCGCCGGCAACGACGGCCATCAAAATCTGCGTCTGCGCTACGTAAGGATTGCGGCGGCTAACGGGCACGCCACGCCGGTGACGAAACGCGAGCAGCGACGCGAGAAATGCGGCGAGTGCAAACCGTAGCAGGATTCGCGCCGACGTTGCTTCCCAACTCGCAAAGCTCGAAGGCGAAAGGCCGGAAGCATCGGGGCCAAAGATTTCTCCGAACAACGGAACTCGATGGCGCGCGTCTTTGTCGGATGCTGCCGGCGCGGAAATCGGAGCGCCGGGCGAAGCTGAAGGCGTGGCCGTACTCGTGGCCGCCGTGCCTTCATTACTATCACTCAACGTGTAAGCCAGGAATCCGCTACCCAGCAGGATGACGACAAACGTCGCCAGCACCGCAACCGTCAAACGGTTCATGTTCGTGTCCTTTCTGAGCCACAAAGAAGCACAAAAGGCACAAATGTGTTGGCAAACTGTTCTTGTGCTTCCTGTGCCTCTTTGTGGCGGTGATTATTGCTTGGCCCACAACCGCGGACGCTTCAATGGGTGAACACTTCCGGTCGCGGGTGAACTGTTTGGGCCTTCGAAAAACAACTGGCTGTTGAAAGGTTCTGCGCCTGCGGGCGGCGGTTCGTAAGTACCGTCAGAATTCATCACGCGCGCCTTCACATTGTCTCGCAGGTAAGCAGCCAGCACGGTGTCTTTCAAATAGTATTTCAACTGCTCGTCGAGCACCGGCACAACAACTTCGACACGCCGATCGAGATTGCGCGCCATCCAGTCGGCGGAGCCGAGGTAAACCTCTTCGTCGCCGCCGTTCGCAAAGTAAAAGATGCGACTGTGTTCGAGGAAACGTCCGACGATGCTGCGCACGTGAATAGTTTGCGAGAGGCCCGGCTCGTTCGGCCGGATCATGCACGCACCGCGCACGATCAGATCGATCTTGACGCCGGCTTGCGATGCTTCGTAAAGCGCCTCGATGATGTTCAGATCGGTGAGACGATTGATCTTCGCCATGATGTGGGCCGGGCGGCCCTCACGCGCATGACCCGTTTCGCGCTTGATCAGCGCCATGAAACGCTTGCGCAGATTCAAAGGCGCGACCAGCAACCGGCCGAAGTCCTTCTGAATGGAAAATCCGGTCAGGAAGTTGAACACGTCCGTCGCGTCGTCGCCGATCAGCGAATCGCTGGTTAGCAGGCCGAGATCGGTGTAAATCCGCGAAGTCGTCGGGTTGTAATTTCCCGTGGCGATGTGGGTGTAGGTTTGCAGACCGTGTTCCTCACGCCGCACGACCAACGTCACTTTGCCGTGCGTCTTCAAACCAACATGGCCATAAACCACGTGTACGCCTGACTCCGCCAGGCGCTTCGCCCACTCGATATTGTTTTCCTCATCGAACCGCGCTTTGATTTCTACGACGGCGGTCACCTGCTTGCCGCGCTCGCTCGCTTCGATCAGCGCCTGCGGAATCGGCGACTTCGGTCCAGTCCGGTAAAGACACATCTTGATCGCCACCACGTCCGGATCCTGAGCCGCCGTGTGAATGAAATCGACGATCGACGTGAACGACGTGTAAGGATGATGCAGCAGCACGTCCTGTTTTTTGATCGCGTCGAAGATGCTTTCCGCTTTCCGCAGCGCCGGCGGCACGACGGCTTTCAGCGGTTTGTCTTTCAGCTCCGGCTTGTCGAGACCGTAAAGCTCCATGAAGTCAGGCACGTCGAGCAAGCCGTCGATCCGGTAGACGTCGTCAGGTTCGATACGCAGCGACTGCGTCAGATACTCAACCATCTCGCTCGGCATCGACGACGCCACTTCCAATCGCACCGGCAAACCAAAACGACGCTCGCGCAGCGACTCTTTGATCAACGCCAACAGATCCGCGGCCTTGTCGTCGCGAATCTCAACGTCTGCATCGCGGGTCACGCGAAACAGATGTCCCTTGCTCAGGTTCATGCTCGGAAACAGCGAATGAATGTTCGCCTCGATCACTTCTTCAACGAGCGCGAACTTCAGCTCGCCCGGCTTCACCGGGATCAGACGCGGAACAACAGGCGGCACCTTGATTCGCACGAACCGCGTCTCGTTCCCGACCGGCAATCCCGCGAGCGTATCTTCGGGCTTACTCTCCACCGTCAGACCAATGTTCAGGCTGAGGTTCGAGATGTAAGGAAACGGACGTGCCGGATCGACAGCCTGCGGCGTCAGCACCAGAAAAATGTTTTTGATGAAATACTGCGCGAGGTGCTGCCGTTCTTGCTTCGACAACGATTTGTACGGCGCGATGACTACGCCGTTCGCCGCCAGCTCCGGCAGCACTTCGTCGCGGAAGCAGCGCGTCTGCTCTTCAACGAGCGGCAGCACGCGCTTGCGAATCACCGCGAGCTGTTCGGCGGGCGTCAACTCACCGGGCATCGGTCCGATGTCTTCGATCGGCAGCATCTCCTTGATGCCTGACACGCGCACCATGAAGAACTCATCGAGGTTTGACGCGAAGACCGAGAGGAACTTCAGCTTCTCCAACACCGGCGTCGACTTGTCCGTCGCTTCTTCCAGCACGCGCCGGAAGAATTCCAACTGGCACAAATCACGATTCAGCACCGACCATGCGAGGAAACGGTTTGGCTTTGACTTAGGTAATTCAGCTCCCATTGTTCTTCAACGAAAATACTTCTCTTATTTTGAGCAATGCGCGTCGATAATCATTCGCGCCTTGCGCGTGAACTCCGCCGCCCACTGCGCCGCGGGCCGATCGCGTTCATCATTTCGCGAAGCTGCGAACACTCTCGTGATCGTGTGGTTCTGCTGCTCCGCGTCGAGTAACCGCTGCAAATTGTCGGCCAACAGCTTGCGGCCGGCTTCGGAAATGTTTGTGTCGCCGACGCTCTTCGCGTTCGCCGTACATTTTCCGCCGCTCACCTTGATCGGATCCTTTTTCTTCCAATTCTCGAGCCGGGCTTTGCTCTCGCTGGCGCTGGAAAAACCGAACGTCGATCCCATATCGCTTACGTAGTAAACCGCCTGGCCTGGCTCGCAGACGCGCGTGTCGCCGTTCTTCTGCGACTTGAGACACGCAAACTTCTGGTTGTCAGTTTTCGTGTCGCCGTGATCGATGAACGCCAGCCAGAGTTTGAACGCGTCGATCTCCGCGCGCGGCGCGCCGTTCGCCGACAACTTCTGGAGCGACTCGGCCAACCCGCCGGAATCTTTGTGGTTGCAGTTGACGTCGATGCCGCGCCCGAGTGGAAGCTCAATGCCGGCGGCCGGCTGCGACGGCGACCAGGGTGCACCTTGAAATTTCTTGGTCAAACTCTTTTCGCAATCCGGACAATTCACGTCCGCGACCCATTCGTCGTCGGCGAAGAATCCCATCGCCTGCGAAAAGCGCGAGGACAAAAACTCGCCGTAAACTTCGCCGTTGCGTTTATCGGGCGATTGGCCTTTGAAGTGTGGCTTTACTTTGTAGCGAACCAGGTTGCCGTCTGCATCGGTCACGCCCTGAACCGAGCAATAAAACTTCGGCGTGGTACCGGCGCCCGGCGATTCATCTTTGTTCGCGACGCAATTGATTGGCTTCGCCCGGCCGTTCTCATCGACCGGCGGCGCACCCGGCCGCGGCCCGTTCGCCGGGTCGTAACCAAGGACCGGGTCGTAACCCGGATCAGGCGCGTGATAAACCTTCGCAGTCTTCTCCGCGCGGTCGCGTTCGGCTTGAGTGAAGCAGGCTTGTTCGCCCTTCTGCTGACCCATTAACAGCGACGAGCTAAGGAACAAAACCACGGAAACAACAAGCAGGACCGGAAACCATTCCCGAGACGGACGTTCTCGCATTCCCATACCCCCTTAGTGAATTGATCGAGAGCGAACAAGATAGCATTCCCGCAAGTTTTTATGGAATGCCTTCGGTCAACGGATGTGCACACCCCTGTCTTCCATTGTGCACACGTAAAGTCCAAGTCTGGGCTACTTCCGCAGCCAAGGCCGCGAAATCCGCGTGAACTCCGCCGCCGCGCAAGAATCTATTAAGTTGGCACAATTGGTGCGATAATCACGGCCATGCGCCGCCCGCTCCTTCACCGATTCCTGTTGACCTGCGCCGTAATCGCCGCCGCCGCGACCGCCAACGCCCGAACGTTTCCCCTTGAAAAAATCAACCGAGGCAATCAGGAAGTCTTCGGCACCGTCTCCTACGACGTCGAAAAAGCCTACGCCGGAAACCACAACCTCGAGATCTCCGTCTCGCTCAGCAGCAAAGACGCGACCAAGCTGGAGTTGACGAAGTTTGACGCTCCCGATCAAACGCAGATCCAGTTTCGCGAAATGAGCAGCGACAACTTTCTCGATTCCCAAACCCGGCTCCAGACGACCGAGTACAAGTATCTCGCCGACATTCCCGACGGCACGGAGCCGAGGATTTATCTGATCACGCTCTCGTTCGCCGTTCCCGGCGATAAGAACATCAACCGCACTTTTTGGCTCTACGTTGGCGTGAGAAATAAAGGTAAGTTGAACGTCGTCACTGACACGACGAGTACGACCGAGTTCTACACGGGCACGACGAACAAGTACCAGCTTCAGCTCGAAAACAATTTTCCCGATTACGCCGTTAACATCCGCTCAGTCACGATCAAGTCGGATCCGAACGGACTGGTCGAAGGTAAAACGATTCCCATCACGAACATGAACATCGACCCGCTGCAACGCGGCGTGATCGACCTGGATCTGAAAACCGCGCCGATGTCGTTCACGAACCTGCTCAGCGGTTTCAGTGATTCCACCCGGCTGATTCTCGATGTCACTTACGACGACGGCATGGGTCGCGTCATTACGGATCTGAGCCAGCCGGTAAAAGTAAAAATCCGCCCGCGCGACCGTGTGCTGGTGGTGGCGATGCTTATCGGCGTGGTGATCGGCGCGATTCTCAAACTCTACCTCCAGCGGCTGCAACAACAAGGCATCATCAACAGGCGTGAGGTTGTCGTGGCTGTCACCATCACGAGCCTGATCGGGCTCGTGGTGTCGTTCGTCGCCGTTGTCGGGCGCATCAAGATCATCGCGTTCGATCAGATGGGTTCGTATGACAACCCGGCGGTGATTTTTGTGATCAGCCTCGCGGGCGCGGTGGGCGGCGCGCAGTTGCTCTCCACCTTCATCAAGTCCGGCTCGAGCAGCAGCAGCACGGCTGCGAGCACCTCAACGTCGACGAAATCTACGCCCGCGGCCAAACCCGCGTCGGGAGGAGCGTGAGGTGAATTCACGAAGCATCGCGATCCTCGCCTGTATCATCTGTCTCGCAGCGGTTAGCGCATCTGCGCAGCCCGAGCAGATGGAGGCACAAAAACGCAGCACTGCAACGAAACAAAGCGGCGGTCTTACGCCTGACAAACTGCTTTCGCTCGGGGACTTTTATTACCGCAACAACGACATCTCAGACGCCGCCGATCGCTACTATCGTCAGGCGATCAGCAATGCTCCCGGCTCGCAAACCGCCGGTTACGCGCAGTACAACCGCGGCGCCTACTGGTTCCGCAAGTTCTACGTGGTCAAGGAGCAATACTCGAAAGAAGATCGCAGCGCGTTGACGGCTGCGGAAGGTCAGTTCTACGACTTCATCGACAAGTTTGCGAAGCAGACGAATACGACCGGGTTGTTGTCAGACGCGGAGTTTTATCTCGCCCTGGTTTACCTGCAAGAGGGCAAACGCGATTACGCCGTCGGCTGGTTGAACCGCATGTTGGGCGAAGCGGTGAAACAGGATCAGCTGGTTTATGTCTACAAAGTGGTGTGGACTTCAAAACCCGGCGATATCGTCGATCGCAACGTCGACGCGGCGCAACTCGCGAGTTACGCTCGCCAGGTGATTCAAAAAGGCGGCGACGTCAACTCCGTCATCCTCGACCTCAAACGCTGGTGCCAGCGCCAGTAGTTAAACTCAGCGAAAATCCAGGACACAGCGTCAGCCTTCAATCCCACCGACAGCGTCGGTGGTGCTTCATACTCAACCTCCCCCGCCTCTTCGAGTGCCTTCAATCCCACCGACACCGTCGGTGGTGCTTCATACTCAACCTACGTCAACTCTACGCCACAGCTTTGTAAACATTTTTCCAATTGACATTCGCGCGAATAGGAATATCCTCACGCCACGCTTCAAATGTCTGATGAGGAACGCCTCGCGTTCGGACTTCATCTGCTCCACTTGAAACGCATACAAGCGGGAACTTAAACATAACGAGCGAAGGGCTGACAGACTTTCTTTCCCACCCGACCCAACTGTTTGTTCAGCACAACTCGACGGCTTTCTGATCCGTTTCGCGGTTTTAATCTCTAACCAAACTCCCGGTAATCCCCTCCAGCTCTGACCAGTGGAAAGTGTCGAACTTTCCTCTCAACCTAGTGGTGTGCATCCACCACTAAAGGGGAAAAACTATGAGAAGTTTAAGGTTTATCTTCCTGTTTCTGATTTTTGCGGCGCTCCTGATCTTACCGGTTGCCAACCAAACCGTTCAGAGTGTGGTTCAGCAACAAGCCGACCAGGCGAACGTAGCCAGCTCCATCGACGCTACCTACACCTCAGGCTCCGTCGATCTTGAAGGCGTGCCGGAGAACGACACGACAACTTTCACCTTCAGCACGTCAACAAAGCCAAGCGGCGCCGTGCTCGACCAACCCAGCAAAACCGCAATCGCAGATTCCTGTACGCAACCACCTATAGCCGAAGCTCCCGCCTTCGGTTTCGACAATGTGACCAACGGTCTGATTCCGCAAGGTGAAGAGCCGCCGGAGTGTCCTTCGCCCACTCCACCACCAACGGGAACCTTCCTGGTTGACGAATCAGTCTTTGCGGAGGTTGACGAGATTGCCGACGGGCTGGGACCTGTTTACAACGCGCAGTCATGCAGAGAGTGTCACCAGAATCCGGTTACCGGCGCGATCAGCCAGATCACTGAACTGCGCGCCGGCCACACGACAAACAACACCTTCTTCGACGCCCCTGGCGGGTCGCTGATCAATCAACGCGGGATTCCGACGCCGAACTACAACAATCCGGCTCACTTCAGTGCGAAGGTGCAAGAGCGGGTGCCACCGCTGTTCACTGCCGGAATTATTCCGCCGCCGGGTGGAGGCCCTGCGATTACGGGCGAGGAGGGCACCCGAACGCTTCGTACGTCGCTGAACACGCTTGGCGACGGTTTCGTCGAAGCGATTGCTGATGGGACGTTGGTTTCGATCGCGGCCCAGCAGAAAGGACAAACAAACCAGGAGGTACACGGGCTTGTGATCAACGTTCCCGTCCTCGAAGCCGGCGGCAAGCTGCGGGTCGGACGTTTCGGCTGGAAGAACCAACATGCCAGCCTGCTTTCGTTTTCGGGAGACGCCTACCTGAACGAAATCGGCATTACCAATTTTCTGGTACCTAACGAAAACTCCTCTCTGGGCCGGTCGGTTGCCGCCTTCGATACGGTTTCCGACACGACGCTTTGCGTCAACCATCCGACGGTTATCTGCGGCGAGGATGACAAGGAGGATATCCGGGTTTTCGCGGAGTTCATGCGAGCCACACAGGCGCCACCTCGAGATCCTGACATCATCGCTCAATACAACGCGGCCATTACGGCTGGAGCAGCTCTATTCGAGTCGATGAATGGACAATACAGTTGCAGCGTTTGTCACGTTCCCAGCATCGTGACAGGGAACCAGTGCCAACCAATCAATGGGGGAGACTTCAGAATTCCCGCGGCCCTGGCTCGCAAGGTCATTCACCCGTTTGGTGACTTCCTGCTGCATGACATCGGCACGGGCGACGGCATCGTCCAAAACGGCGGTCCGATGACCCGGCTCAAAGTCCGCACTGCCCCGCTTTGGGGAGTACGCACCCGACCGCAGTTGCTGCACAACGGCACGGCGCTGACTTTCAACGAAGCGATTCTGGCTCATCAAGGTGAGGCAGCGAACGTGACCGCGCGCTACCAGGCACTAACGCCGACGCAGAAACAACAACTGATAACTTTCCTCGAATCGCTTTAGGTTGAGTTTTGGGAGGCGGACAAGTTCCGCCTCCTTTTTTTGGAGGACGTTATGAAGACGACGCTGTTGTTGGTATGTCTGATATTCACTAGCGCTTGTCAGCGAGCAAGTCAGAACGCGAGAGTAGGCGCGACCCAGATTAAAACGGATTCCACCGCAACAAGCCATCCGCCTAATCCACCGCCTTCTGATCCACAACCAACGGAAGCTGAAATCCGAGCGGCCCTTCAACGCACCTACGCAGACGCGGTGGCGCTCGACAAGTCCAGCGCGACGCCGTTCATCGTTGGCGACTTCAACGGCGACGACTCGGAAGACATCGCCATCGTGGTGAAACCGCGCAGCGAAAAACTTTCCGACTTGAACAGCGAATACGTGAACTGGACTTTCGAAGACCCGCAGAACATCCAACAGATCGCTCGCGGGGTGAAAGCCAAAGACACTCTGCTGGCAGTGATTCACGGTCGCGAACGTCAGGGATGGCGCAATGTTCTCGCTAGACAGACTTATCTGCTCAAGAACGCAGTCGGTACCGAGTTCGCGGCTGAGCCGGTTAACCAACTACGAACGAGCGGCGAATCCGAAGCGCTGCCGCAACTTCGCGGTGACGTGATTCGCGAGAAGTTGAATGGAAACACCGGAATCATCTACTGGAATGGTGGGAAATACGCCTGGCATCCGCTGACTTAGTTCGTCAACGCACGGATTTAACGACGAAGTTCAGGCGTCGCGTGCCGGGATTGAACTGGCCCTCAGTCGCATCAATCGAAGTTGCCAACCGGCCGCCAACACGGCGCGCACTTACGGTCGTGCGGCGAAACATTCCGCGTTTGTACGCCGGCGTCGCGCCGTCGTCTTCATAAAGGCGTCCGCTCGCGCGTCCCTGATCGTCCGGATAAACGTTGAACGTGATCGGGTCCCACCGCTTCTCGCCGACATAATTCATCGGCGGCGCGGTGGGAATCATTGCTCCGGCGCGTACGAAGAGCGGCACCGTGTCGAGCGGAGCCTCAACGTTGATCATCGTCCCGCCGCTGTACTCTTTATTTGTCCAGTAGTCGTACCAGCTTCCGCGCGGCAGATAAACCAAACGACGTGTCACGTCAGGCTTCATGATTGGCGCCGCCAGCAAGTCGTCGCCAATCATGAACTGATCGTCGATGTTGTAAGTGTTGGCGTCGTCCGGGTAGTTCAGCAACAGCGGACGAAACAGCGGCACGCCCGTGCGATGCGCTTCCTCGAGCGTGGTGTAAAGAAACGGCAACAGCTCGTAGCGCAGCTTCAGATACTTGCGAATGATGTCTTCGTAGTATTTTCCGAAACGCCACGGCTCCTGATCGTAGCCGTCGATCACTTTGTGGTTCCGGCAGAACGGCGCCAGAAACCCGACTTCGTACGAACGCACCAGCAGCTCGCCGTTGCCCCGACCGATAAATCCACCGACGTCGCTTCCCACAAACGGCTCACCCGACAGACCAAGCGTCGTGAACATGGGAATATTCAAGGCCAGCGCTTCCCAAGTGCTGTTCGTATCCCCCGTCCACATCGTCGCCCAGCGTTGAATCCCTGCGTAACCGGCGCGCGTGATCACGTACGGCCGGGCGTCCGGGCGCAGCCGTTCGAGTCCTTCGTAAGTCGCCTGGGCCATCAGCAGCGCAAACGTGTTGCGGTTCTTCGCGTGCGTGGTGCGCTCGCCGTTGTCGTCACTGACGACGTCCAACTGGTTCTTGCCCGTCTGATCGATGAAGTCAGCCGGCTCGTTCATGTCGTTCCAAATGCCGGCGATGCCGTTGTCGACGTAGACGCGATGAAGGTCGCCCCACCAGCGGCGCGCTTCCGGCAGCGTGTAATCGACAAACACGCTCTCGCCCGGCCAAACGCGCGGCACAAACAACTGACCGTTGCCGCGGTGCTGGAAGTAATTCTTTTCGAGTCCCTGTTCGAAGACGAAATAACGACCATCGGTCGACGCGCCCGGTGGATCGTGTTTGACGCCCGGATCGACAATCGTGACGACTTTGATTCCCTGCCGGCCAAGCTTTTCCGTGAGTGCTTTCGGATTCGGAAAGCGCTGCGGATCGAACGTGAACACGCGATAGCCGCGCATGTAGTCGATGTCGAGATAGATCACGTCGAGCGGCAAGTCGCGTTGGCGATACTCATTGGCTACCTGCTCGACCATCCTGTCGGGGTAATAACTCCAGCGACTCTGCTGATTGCCGAGCGCCCACAGCGGCGGCAACGGCATGTGACCCGTCAGATCGGCGTAGCGGCCGAGAATTTTTTTGAGCGACGGTCCGTAGAAAAAGTAGTAGTTGAGCTCGCCGCCCTCAGCGCCGAACCACGTGCGTTGCTGCGACGAGCGCCCGAAGTCGAAATAGCTGCGATAACTGTTGTCAAAAAAGATTCCGTAGGCGGTGCCGCGTTGCAGGCCGAGATAAAAAGGAACCGTTTGGTAGATCGGGTCTTTGCCTTCGGTGTAGCCGGGGGTGTCGGAGTTCCAGTTGACGAAGTAACCGCGGCGTTTGTCGAGGCGAGCCGCTTTTTCGCCGAGACCGTAAAAGTGTTCGTCGAAGCCGAGCTTCTTCGACACGGCGATGAAGTTGCCGGCGTTGGGATCGAACAGCATCGAGGCGAGCTTGCCTTGTGCGTCGTAGACCATCGGCCGCTCGTCTGCGTTGATGGACTGGTGCGTGCGGGCATCGCGAAAGTCGATCAGCAGCGGCGCGCGATAAACGACGACCTCGAGTTCGGCAGTCGAAACCGTTACCGCTTCAGTTGTTTCGCTGAGGGTCCAGCGCGGCGTCTGCCAATCATCTTTCGCGATCGCCCAGGAGTGATCTTTCTTCGGGATGGCTTTGCCAAACGCAGCTCGCACGCGAACCAGATCCGGTGCCAGAATCGTGAGCTGAACCTGTGACTTGTCGCCGCAGTTGAATGTGACCATATTTTCAGTTCGGGCGTAGCCTACGACGGACCCGATAGGTTGCAGCGCAGTTATATCCTGCGCGGCCACAGGCGTAGCGAAAAGCAGGAGGAGATAAAAACCGCGTAGATTGGATCGTCTTTTCATCGGTTTGAAATCGCTGCCAGGCGCGCAGCGCCTAGCAGCCCTGCGTCGTCCCCACACTTTGCGCGCACGATTTTCACCCGCGCCGCCAGCAGCGGAAACGCGCGCTCCTCAACTTCGTGCAGCATGTGTTTCTCAAACAGGTTCCAGCCGTTCACCACGCCGCCGCCGATCACGATCATTTCCGGATTCAGGATGTTGATGAGGTTCGCCAGTCCGATGCCGAGGTAAACGCCCATGCGACGAAAGATCTCGAGCGCCAGCTCGTCGCCTTGCAAACCCGCCTCGAAGATCTTCTGCGCCGAGAGATGAGCGCTCGCGTGCAGCACTGAATCGGGATAACGCGGACTCGCTTCACGCGTCATGCGCACGATCGCCGTCGCGGACGCAAACACTTCCAGACAGCCGCGACTGCCGCACGTGCACGCCACCCCGCCAAACGGATCGACGCACATGTGTCCGATCTCCGCGGCCGCGCCGTCGACGCCCCGCCACAACTCACCGTCGAGAATGATGCCGCCGCCGACACCCGTGCCGAGCGTGACGCAGATGATCGTGCGACAACCTTGCGCCGCCCCTTGCCACAGCTCGCCGACCGCGGCGGCGTTCGCGTCGTTTTCGAGAATGGCAGGCAGTTGCAAGCTGCTTGTGATTGCCGCCGCGAGCGGAAAGCCGTCGAGACACGGGAGATTCGGCGCTTTCACGACCGTGCCTTGTTCGACATTGACGGTACCGGGCACCACCATCGACACGGCTTTCAGTGGGTCAGGCTCGTCGCCGAGAACCGCTCTGTACTCATGAACCGCGTGAACGACAGCGTCAACGATGTCTTTCGGGTTAGTTCCCTGCGGCGTGTGCTGCTTCGCGCGAAAATGGATCTGACCGCTGCAGTCGACGGTTGCGGCGCGGAGGTGCGTGCCGCCGAGGTCTACCGCAAATATCAGATCGTTCGATCCGCTCATCTTGTGCCGTACCGTTGCGCGACGATATCCGGAGTCTCCAGGTTGCGCCCGTGTTTGAGATTCAGTGCGAGCCGAATGAACTGCGCCATGGACCAGGCGAGCGGCGTGGCCGATCCGGTTCCGGCGCCGAAACGGAGTGCTTCGGTGGGCGACTCGGGCCGATCCCAAACCTGTTCGGGAATCATCAAGCCATCGTTGGCGAACCGCGCCATCGCGTCGAGCCGTTTGGACGCAGCGTTGAGATCGCCGGCGGCGATTTCATACTCGCCGCGTTCGCCCGTGAGAAACGTCCAGAGACGTCCGACGCCGTTGCGGCCGTCGAAATCTCCGCCAGTCGGTGTTTCGCCGTAGCTGTCTTTCGGGTAGCGATACCACGCGTCGCCAACGGGCGTTGTGACTTTGATCTGCTGATCGACAACTGCAACGGCGCCGGCAATCAAAGGATCTCGGGGTCGCTTTACGCCGAGGCGGACGAGTTCGAGGAAGCCCGCATCGATCACTGACGTGTTAATCGGTTGGATGTTTCGCGCCCAGTCGTCGGCCGTTTGCAGGTAGGTGCGGGCTGAGTTCGCGTCGCCGTTGCTTTTCGCGATCTGTGCTGCGCACACGAGCCCGGCGATCTCCGCGGCAACGGTGGCGTGGAAGTAGCCGGACTTTTCTTCCCAGCGATCCTGGTCCGTGTTAGGGCCGCGGCGCACGATCAGATCTGCGGCGGGCTTGACGTGCTCGCGCCAGGTTTTCGCGTCGTTGCGCGCAAGTTGATAAGCGAGCACGAGCGGCAGGGCGACCTGATCCATTTGCAGCGCGTCGCCGATTGGTCGTCCATCGACCCACGAGTTTCGCGGAAAACGGCCGTCAGGCTTCTGCTGCACGCGAAACAGATAATCAACGATGCGATTCGCCGTCGCGCGATCTCCGAGAGCCATGAACGCCGTCGCGACGTGATAAAGATCGCGTGACCAGACAGCGTGATAACCGCTGATCGTCGCTTCGTCTACATTCGGACCGCTTCCACCGCCCCACGGCACTGACGGCGAAGCAATGACGGCGCCGCGGAAAGTCTTGTCTTCGAGCGCGCGCAACACCATCGCGGCGACGTTGAACTGCTGCTGGTATTTTGTTTCCACGCGCGGCAGCGTCGAAACATACGACTGCCAACCTGCTTCGTACTCCCGGCGGGTAGCAGTAAAACCGCGGGCAAGCGAAGCGCGCGCTGCGTTATTTGCACTGGCAGCATTCGCGCCAAACCCGAGCACGATCGTGCAGTTCAAGTTCGTCTGCGGCTTGGATCCGCAATTCGAGGCCAAGGCCGAGTTGCCGCTATTCGTCAGCGACGGTTCGTAGTCGGGAGAAACGTATGAAGGCATTTGACTCTGGAACTGCACGCCGATCAGGACGGAATTTTGACGCGGATCGGTGACGTAAGTTTTCGTGATCGTGTAACGACCGCTCTTGGCGGTGTTGATTTGCCGAAACGTCAGCGAAGCCGCGTTCGGCACTTCCATTCGATGACGCGTGTCGCTGCTTTCTCTTTCGACGCCGGCGCCAGTGTGCACCAGCAGTTCGAAACGTTTGATCTTCGGCGCATCGATGGTTGGATAGAACACCTCCGTCATCACGCCGTTCGCCAGCGTAAACCACACCTTCGATCCAAGTGTGACAGACGTGGCGAATCCATTCTTCGCCGCTGTAGGCCAATCCCTCTTACAATCCCGGACTGTTTTACTCTCGGTTCTAAACTCCCACGCACCCAGCGAAACCCTCGTCTCCCCAACCGTCCCACTGAAACCCTGGTTCGAGAAGTTGATCATCACCCGCACTTCTTCACCTTCCGCCCGCCGCACGAACGACACAACCCGCGACTCGTCAGAATTTCTAACCCACTCGAGCGTGCCCCGTCGCAAAGCCTTGCTCGCTCGCCGCCGCGCCATGATCTCCTTGTAGAACTTGCGAAACTCCGGCCGCCGTTCCGCGAACGGCCAGAAGATCGGCAACTTCTCAAACAACGCCGGCGCGCCGGATTCGGTCGTGTCGCCGATCTCCATCCCGTTGTAGATCATCGGCACGCCGTCGAGCGTGAACACAAACGCCGACGCAGCCAGCGCGGCCGGCTCGCCGAAACGCGCGATCGCGCGGCGCTCGTCGTGATTGTCGGAAAAGCGCATGTGCAACGCGCCCCGCGGCCATTCCCGCACTTCCTTTTCCCACTCGTTGCGCAGCTCCGAAGCGGGCGCGCCGCCCTGCAGGACTTTCGTCAACGCGCTGTGCAGCGGCCACGAGTAGTCGAGATCGAAAGCCTTCACCTGCAATTCCGGTTTGTGCGCCTCGGCGAGCATGACGATGTCGGGTTTGATCTTCTCCAACTCAACGCGCGCGTTTTCCCAGAAGTCGGTCGGCACCTCGCCCGCGACGTCACAGCGAAACCCGTCCAGATCGAATTCGCGCAACCAGTACTTCAGCATGTCAGTCATGTAACGGCGCAGTTCCTGGTTGCCGTAGTTCAGCGCCGCGATGTCGTACCAGTCGTAGGGATAGGTGATGTTGCCTTTCGCGTCGTGCTTGTAGAACTCCGGATGTTTCATCAACACGCTGTCCCAGGCGGTGTGATTGGCCACGATGTCGATGATGACTTTCAAGCCGCGCGCGTGCGCTTCGCCGATCAGTCGTTTCAAATCAGCCGCAGTGCCGTAGTCGGGATTGATCGCGTAGTAGTCGCGCACGGCGTAAGGGCTGCCGATCGTTCCCTTCTTCTTCTCCTGGCCGATCGGGTGAATGGGCATCAGCCAGAGAATCGTGACGCCGAGATCTTTGAGCTCGTCGAGACGCGCGGTGATCGCGTTGAAGTTTCCGGCTTGCGAGAAGGCGCGCGGGTAGATTTCATAGATGACGCCGTCGCGCACCCAGTCCGGAACAGGGCGAGCCTGCTGCGCCATGGCGCCGCTGGCTGTGAATAAAAGAACCAGGGAAAAGACGGATTTAAACGCTAACCTTTTCATGAACGTCGCGCACAATAAAAACGGAAGCAGCGGCAACCAGTAAGCTGAAACCGCCGAGCACGACGGCGTTGCGTGCGTCGCCGCCGAGTAAACGATCGAAGATGTTCGGGATGATGAGCGACTGCACGATCTGTGGAATCACGATGAACAGATTGAACACGCCCATGTACACGCCCATCCGCGCCGGCGGCACCGCCGTCGACAGCATCACGTAAGGCATCGACAAGATCGACGCCCACGCAATCCCGACACCCGCCATGCTCGCAAACAGCATCCACTTGTTCGTGATGAACAACACCGAGATCAGACCAAGACCCCCGCAAATCAGCGCGATGGTGTGCACTGTCTTCCGGCTCGTCTGCTTCACCAGCCACGGCAACTCAAACGCGATCAGGAAGCAGACGACGTTGTAGACCGCGAAACACAAACCGCCCCATTCAGCTCCCGCGGCAAATGAAGGTGATTTCTCGTTCGCCGCGCCAAAGACGTGATGAGCGATGGCCACGCCGAAGAACTGCCACATGCACGGCAGCGCAAACCAGGTGAAGAACTGGACCACGGCGAGTTGCTTCATCGTTGCGGGCATCTCGCTGAGGGAGGAAGCGATCTCGGCGAACCCGCCGAGGCAGCCTCGCTGCTCGTTGCGCAGGCGGTGGAAGGCTTCCATGTCCTCCGGCGGATACTCTTTCGTGGTGATGACCGTCCACAACACCGCCACCAGAAAAACGATGGCGCCGATTTTGAAGGAGTACTCAACCGAGAGTGGAATGCCTGTGGCCATCACACCCACCACACCGAGCGCCGTGAACAGGTACGGCAGCACATTCGCCAACGTCTGACCGATGCCGATGAACCAGCTCTGCATCACGAACCCGAGCGTGCGCTGTTCTTCCGGCAGCTTGTCGGCGACGAACGCGCGAAACGGTTCCATCGTGATGTTGATGCTCGCGTCGAGAATCCAGAGCAGTCCCGCGGCCATCCACAAAGCCGAGGAGTCGGGCATGAGAAACAACGCGATGCTTGCGAGGATCGCGCCGACGAGGAAGTAAGGACGGCGGCGCCCGAGCCGGTTCCAGGTGCGATCGCTCATCGAGCCGATGATGGGTTGAATCAGCAGTCCCGTGATCGGCCCGGCGAGCCAGAGATACGGAAGCTGGCTTTCCTCGGCGTGCAGGTACTTGTAGATCGGGCTCATGTTGGCGAGCTGCAAGCCCCAGCCAAACTGAATGCCGAGAAAGCCGAAACTCATGTTCCAGATCTGGCCGAAGCTCAAGCGTGGTTTCTGCATCAGTCCTCCACAAAAACAGCCACAGATCTTTCCGGTAAAATGACTGTCAGTTTTCCATTCGTCACCCGTAGTTGCCTGCTTACTCCCAACCGGTCGTGCAACAAAATCCCCTCCCTCAAAGCCGTGCCAAAGCTGATCTCAGCTTTCCGGTCGTCGTTGTTGATAGCCACGATCACCGGCCCTCGTGCGTACACGTACTGCTGTTCTGACACGTAGAGATTCACAAGCGGCGCGCTGCTGAGCGCCGGTAATTCACTGCGCAGCTTTATCAGCTTCCGCACGTACTCAAACAACTCCTGCTGTTCTTTGGTTCGGCCTGCAGCAGTGAATGCCGCAACCGGAAAATCCTTGCGCGTCGTCGGCTCGTCCGGTCCCGTCATCGCGATCTCGTCACCGTAATAAAGCTGCGGCACCCCGCGCGTCGTCAGCACAAATGCGTTCGCTAATTTCAGACCGGCGATGGTTGCGTTGCGTTCGCTCATGAAGCGGCCATCATCATGGCCGCCGAGCAGCGTCACCAGAATGTTCGGGTTCGGATAGAGATAATCGCGAGCGAGTGTCTTCGGGATCTCGTCGACCCGCCCGCCTTCAGCGAACGCGTGGCGGATCGAATAGAACAACGGAAAGTCGAGCAGTGATTCGGCGCCCGTTTTTTGAAAGTACGACGTGTGAACAGCGTCGCCGTCCTTCACCTCACCGACGACGGTGAACCGCGGAAACTCGCGCTTCAACGCCGCATTCCAATCGCGCCAGAATTCGTTCGGCACGTACTGCCACGTGTCCATGCGAATGCCGTCGAGGCCGGTAACGCCGATCCACCACAACGTGTTTTGAATCAGGTAGCGCGAGACTTCCGGGTCGTGCTGGTTGAGGTCGGGGAGGAAGTCGAGAAACCAGCCTTCCATCGTTTCGCGTTTGAGCTGCTCGACGGGATGCGGGTCGTGCAGTACCCAGGTTTGAAAGACGTTCTTGAGATGCTTGGCTTTGGTGCCGTTGAACCACGTCGGCGTTGGCGGATCGTCAACCCACGGATGATACGGGCCGGTGTGATTCACGACCTCGTCCTGAATGATCTTGATGCCCGCGCGGTGGGCCGCGTCGACGAGCTCTTTTAGCTTCGCGAGCGAGCCGAAGTGTTCTTCGACCGCGTAGAAATCCTGCGGGTTGTAGCCGTGAAAGCCGGTGCTCGGCTTGCCTTCTTTCAACTCGATCTCGTTGAGACGATCGTAGTTGTCGTACCACGGCGTCAGCCAGATGGTGGTGATGCCGAGATCTTTCAGGTAGGGCAAACGATCGATGACCCCCTGGAGATCGCCGCCGTGGTAGTAAAACTTGTTCTTTGGATCGTAGAGCCCGCGCGATTGCGGCGGATCGTTGTTTGACGGATCGCCGTCGCTGAACCGATCGATCATGACGAGGTAGAGAACATCGCTCGGAGAAAATCCCTGTCTTCCTAAAATCCCCTCCCTTTTACCAACCGCCAGCGGCCTCTCGACCAAAAAGTCTACTTCCGCTCGCCCAGCTTGCGTTTCCACAACCAACGGATACTTACCCGGCTTCGTTGCTGGGCTGATGTGAAGGTCGGCAAAGATGTAGGTGGAGTTCCCGTTGACCTTCACGTTTGAGAGACGGAGCTGAGCGGAGGGGGATTTTAGTTGGGCATTTTGGAAATTGCGGCCGCGAATTAAAAGACGGACAGGATTCAAGGAGCTGCGCGTCCACCAGCTCGGCGGATCGACCTTTAACACTTGGGGTACTTGAGCTCTGACACACACAGACAGGAGATGAAAGCAGATCAAGAAAACCAGTAAACGGCCGTAGAGTGTCGTTAGCTGTTTGAGACGGGCGGCGATCGCATCGGTGAGCGCGCCGGCGCGATAGCGCCACGACCAGTTTCCTTCGGTGCTGTTCGGCAAGTTCATCCGCGCTTCCGTCCCGAGACCGAGCACGTCCTGCAACGGCACGATCGCCGTGTTTGCCACCGACGCCAGCACCGCACGAACGAAATCCCAGTGAATCTCCTCGCCGTCGCTGTTCAGATAGTCCAAACAAAACTGCCGCTCGCGCTCGATCTGCTTCGCGGTCCGCGTCGAACCTTCGCCGGCGACACTCTCAAACCAGCCGACGGTCGTGTCGTTGTCGTGCGTGCCGGTGTAAGCGACCACGTTCGCCACGTAGTTGTGCGGCAGATCGATGTTCTTCGTGTCGCCGCCAAAGCCAAACTGCAAAATGCGCATGCCCGGAAACCCGAAATCGTCGCGCAACGCGACCACGTCCGGCGTGATCACGCCGAGGTCTTCGGCAATGATCGGCAACTGGCCCAACGTCTTTCTGATCGCGGTGAACAGCTCTCTTCCCGGCGCTTCGACCCACTGCCCGCGTTCCGCCGTCTTGTCGCCGCCCGGAATTTCCCAACACGCGGCAAAGCCGCGAAAGTGATCGACGCGCGCGACGTCGACCACTTTCAGCGTCGCGCGCACGCGCTCGATCCACCACTTGAATCCATCAGCTTCCATTCGTTCCCAGTTGTAAAGCGGATTGCCCCAGAGCTGGCCCGTGCTGCTGAAATAATCCGGCGGCACACCCGCGACCACGAGCGGCCGGCCGTTCTTGTCCAACTTGAACTGATCCGGGTTGGTCCAAACGTCCGCCGAGTCCTGCGCCACGAAGATTGGCAGGTCACCGACGATCTTCACGCCGTGCTCGTTCGCGTAGCTCTTCAACGCAAACCACTGCTCGAAGAAGAGGAACTGGTAGAACATCTGCGCTTCGATCTCTTCGTGCAGTTCTTCGCGGGCACGTTCGAGTGCGGCGGGCGTACGGCGAGCAAGCGCGGGCTCCCATTCATTCCAGGCGACGCCGTTGTGAGCGTCTTTCAGCGCGCGGAAGAGCGCGTAGTCGTCGAGCCAGCGCGTTTCACGCTGCGCAAAACTCTCGAACGCACTGCGCAAAGTCGTATTCGTCGTCTTCGTATAGCTCTGATAAGCCCGCTCGAGCAGTTCCGCTTTGATCCGGTGCGCCTTGCCAAAGTCGACCCGATCCGCATTCAAATCCGGCTTTAAATCCCCGTCCAACAGCCCTTCATCAACCAACCTCTCCGGACTAATCAACAACGTATTTCCCGCAAACCCCGAATAGCACGCGTACGGCGAATCACCGTAACCCGTTGGCCCAAGCGGCAACACCTGCCAAAGCCTCTGCCCCGCACTCACCAGAAAGTCAACAAACTTGTAAGCCTCCGGTCCGAAATCTCCCACGCCGAAACCGCCCGGCAACGACGTCGGATGAAGCAGTATTCCGCTGGCTCGAGGAAAGTTCATGATGCTTTGAACGCGACCGCCGACTTAGCTGGGAGGGTTATATTTGGGCCACCCTTCACAGGGATTTTCCCCAACAGCGACGTGAGCGTGTTGAAGGGTAAAGTCACCTGCTGCTCTTTGTCCGCTCTGTTGATGCCGATCACCACGGTCTCGCTGTTGTCCTGGCGCGCGAAGACGTAAACGTTGTCGTCGTAAACCAGATCGATCAAGCGCCCGCGACGCAGCGCCGAATGCTCGCGTCGCAAACGAATCCACGCGCGCGTCCACTCAAACATCTCCTGCTCTTTCGCGTTGCGACCGCTCGCAGCGAAAGCGCGCGCGGGAAAATCGCGGCGATTGTCCGGGTCTTCCCCGCCCTCCATCGCGATCTCTTCGCCGTAGTAAAGCTGCGGGATGCCGCGCACGCTCAGGATGAAAGCCGTATGCAGTTTCGCGCCCGCCAGCGTCGCACCGTCGAGCGACAGAAAGCGCCGCGTGTCGTGATTGTTGGCGAGCACCGTGAGCTTCGCCGCATCGGGATAGAGCGCGTCGTACTTCAACTGGTCGCGCAGCGCTGCGACCGGCAGCTTGTTCGTAAAAACGTTGAGCGAAGTATTCCAGAGCGCAAAATCAAAAACCGAATCCAGCTTGGTATCGATGCCGTCCCAACCCGTGTGACCGCCGATGAAGAACGCCGTGTGCGCCGCATCGCGTTGAAAAACTTCGCCCACCATCCACAACTGCGGAAACTGCCGGTGCAACGCATTCGAGAGATCGCGAATGAATGTCCGCGGCATGTACTGGATCGTGTCCTGCCGAATCGCGTCGATTCCCGTGACGCCCACCCACCACAACGCATTTTGAATTTCGTAGCGGGCGACTTCCGGCTCATCCTGGTTCATGTCAGGCAAATCGTCGCTGAACCAGCCGTCGAGCACTTCGTGCACCTCAGCCGCGTTCGCGTGCGGCGAGAGCAGCACGCTGTTGTTGAAGGTATTGAGCTGATGCTTCGCGAGCGTGCCGTGAAACCAGTTTGGCAGCGGCGGATCGCGCACCCACGGGTGCTGCGAGCCGACGTGGTTCGCGACCTGGTCCTGAATCACTTTCAAACCCAGCGCGTGTGCTTTGTCGACCAGCTCGCGCAGCGTCTGCAAATCGCCGAAGCGATCTTCGACCGCGTAGTAATCGATCGTGTGATAGCCGTGATAGTAGGTGTTCGGGCACCACGGTCTGGCGCAACGATTCACGCCGTTCCAGTTGTCAGTCCAGGGCGTTAGCCACAGCGCGGTGACGCCGAGGTCTTTCAGGTACGCGAGGTGATTGATGACGCCGCGCAGATCGCCGCCGTGGAACGCGCGTGGATTTTTCGGGTCGTTTGCTTCGGGTGGCGCATCTGGGGGATTGTTATTGCTGTGATCTCCATCGGCGAAGCGGTCGATCATGATCAGGTAGATTTCATCATCGTTTGTAATCCCCTCACCTTGCCCAACGACGAGCGGCTTCTCAACTAAAAAGCTTAGCTCCGCTCGCCCGGCTTGCGTCTCTACCAGCAACGGATAGTTACCCGGCTTCGTTGATGGACTGAGGTGCAGGTCAGCGAACAAGTACGTGGAGTTCGCATTGACCTTCACGTTCGAGAGGCGGAGGTTAGCGGAAGGGGATTTTATTTGGGCTCCCGCAAGGTTGCGGCCGCGAATTAAAAGACGAACCGGATTTATCGTGTGTTTGGCCCACCACGAGGGCGGATCGATCTTGGTAACGGAAGGCGCGGCGCCAGTCGCAGGAGCTTGACTGAAACCCGTGAAGGAAAAAACAACAAGTATGAGTGGTGAGATAACGGCAGCGCGTCGCAACGGTTTCTCCCATCTCAAGGCGTCCGAGGCTTCGCACTGTCGCCCGAAGCCGCCGCCGGCAGCGGCGGTAACGTGTCCGCATCCATTCCCGCACCGCTCTTCACCGCGTCCGTCATCGGCGTCGCGCCGTGGCGGTTCACTTCATCCAAGCGCTTGAACTCCGCCAACTCCTTCTCCGCTTCGTCCTTTCGTTTCAGGCGCGAGTACGCGAGAAACAGTTGATAACGAATGCCCGGATCTTTGTCGTTGAGCGCGACGCCGCGTTGCAGCAACGGCACCGCCTCGTCGTAACGCTTCAGCTTCACCAGCAAACGTCCGAGGTCGTGATACGAAGGAAAACTCCGCGGGTCGAGTTGAATCGCGCGCCGCAGCAAGCGCTCAGCTTCGACGTTCTCGCCGCGCTGGCTCGCGATGTAACCGAGATTCGAGAGCGCGTCCGGATTGTCCGGCTGCAACTTCAACACCTTTTCAAAAGCCGCGACCGCCTGGTCGTACTGTCCCTCCGCCCGCGCCGCATAGCCCAACAGAAAATAGAGGTTCGAATTGTCCGGGTACTTCTCGAGCGCGCGCGTGAAGATCTCGCGCGCCTGCTGGTAACGCTGCCCGCGAACATCCGCCACGCCGAGACGCAGGTAATAGACCAGTTGGCCCTTACTCTGCTCCAGCGCGCGCTCGTAAAACGGAATCGACTTCTCCGCCAAACGGTTTTTCAGCAACTCTTCGCCGATCATGAAGTTGACTTCCGGAAACACGGGCCGCAATTCGAGCGCTTTGCTCCAGTACGTCAGCGCCGCCTTCGTGTCGTTCTGCGCGGAAGCAACCAGACCGAGCCGGTAAAACGGATCCGCTTCGCTCGGCGCTAACGCCGACGCTGACGACAACGCTTCCTGCGCCTCAGTAAAACGATCGAGGTTGTAAAGCGCGAGCCCGAGATTGTAGAGCACTTCGTAAGTCCGCGGGCGCAGCTCATTCGTCCGCTGAAACAGCCGGACGGCCTCTGCATACTCATGCGCTTCCGCCAGACTCAACGCCAGCGTAAACAGCGCCCGCGCATCGCCGGCGCTCGTCTCTTCGAGACAACGCGAAAGCGCCAGCGCCTCCTGCCGTCGATCGACGTGCACGTAAGCGTTCACGAGCGTGAGCAGCAACGCGCGATCGCCGTCACGCTTGCACGCGGGCGAACCCGCGGCTTTCTCCAGCAACGGCACCGCGCGTTTATAATCGCCGCGCGCGGCGTAAAGCGCGCCCAAATTAAAGATCGCGCGTTCGTGTTTTGGATCGAGCCGCAGCACTTCTTCAAACTTCGCGATCGCGTCCGCCGGACGGTTCGTGCGCGCCAGCAACACGCCGAAGTTTGACAACGCGGTAACCAGGTTCGGCTTGAGCCGCAGCGCCGTTTGATACTCGCGCTCCGCCTCGGCTTGCTGACCGCGCTGATCGAGAATCAGGGCGAGTAACGCGTGCGCCTCGGCGTTGCGCGGCTTCGTTGCGAGCACCTTGCGCGTCGCCGCCTCGGCCTCTTCGAAGCGTCGCGCCTGCAACAGCGCCGTCGCGTCCTCGAGTGTTTGTCCGTAAACAGCCGCAGCACACAAAAAAGCACAAAAGGCACAGAACACAATCAATGCCCTTTTGTGCTTCTTGTGCCTCTTTGTGGCTAACACTAGAAAATAAGCTTCAGCGAGAACTCCATTTGCCGCCTTCGCTGCTCGCTCGTGTCGCGCGCAAAATCAGCCGCGTTGTTGATGTCGCCGTTCGGGAACGAACGATTCACGCGATTGAGCACGTTGTAAGCCGAGAAGCGAAACTGCACGTTGAAGCTGTCGCTGATCGCCGGGATCGGAAAGTTCTTGAACAGCGACGCATCCCAGTAAAACTGCGGCCGGCCGCGGAAGACGTTGCGGCCGAGCGTGCCGATGTGCGGGCTGTTCGGATCGTTGGGGAAGATCCGCGTCTGCGCGCAACGAAACGCGGCGCGATTCAGTTCCAGACCTTGCGCGCGTTGCGTTTCAGTGGGATTCGGATCGCCGATCAGATCGACGCGCCCGCTGTTGCAGGTCACGTTGAAGACCGGCCCGCTCTGCCAGACGACAATGTTATTGAATTGGAATCCGCCAATCGCGGCGTCCAGCGCTTTCGGCATGTCACCGCCCCACCGCCGGCCCCGCCCGATTGGCAGATCCCAAACGTTTGCGAACGTGAAACGGTGCCGCACGTCGGTGTCGGAGTTTCCCCGTTCGAGATCCAGCCGAGTTGGATCGTCTGGACCACAGTCGCGAGCGCTCGCGCCACTGGTACAAATACCGCCGGGTGAATTGTCGATCGCGTGCGCCCAGGTGTAGGACGTCAGGATCGACAAGCCCCTCACGAATCGCTTCTCGAGTTTACTTTGAAGTGCGTTGTAACTGGAACTGGCGATGTAGCGGGTGGCCGTAATCGGCGTCGGCGTGTTGACGTTGACCAGCACGATTTCACGCGAGCCCGGACCGCCTTCGTCATTGCCGGTGCCGATGTTCTGCAACACCAACAGGTTTCGCCCCTGCGAACCGACGTAACCGACTTCCGCCAGCCAGTTCTGCCTGAATTCCCACTGCGCGGTGAGATTGTACTGGTGATACATCTCATCCTTCCGATTCGGATCGTTGAAAAGAATGAGACCGCCGTTCGTCGGCGCGGCGAAACTCGTACCCGGCGCTTGCACCGTGAACGGCGCGGTGGGAATTCCGGCGTCAAACGGATTCCGCGCGCGGAAAACGGCGGGACAATTCGCCGGCGCGGTGATCGGCGTGCAGGCGAAACTGCCCGCACCCGTGCCGGGATTCGAGGTCAACGGCTGCGCCGCGCTGACATCGATCGCGTACAAGATGCCGTAACCGCCGCGCAGCACGAGAGTCTTGTCTTCTTTGAGCCCGCTGTAAGCGAAACCGATGCGTGGTCCGAAGTTGTTCTTGTCAGTGTTCGCCAGGTCGCGTCCGCCGGGCGCATTGTCGCCGGCCATCTGGATCGTCTTCGTCGCCGGATCGAAGTTGCTCTGGCGATCGAAACGTTCGGTCGGCGCGGTAAAGATGTCGTAACGCAGCCCGAGATTTAGCGTCAGGTCCTGATTGACTTTCCAATCGTCCTGCACGAAGAAGGCCATCTCCTTGCTTGATTGCAGGTATGGGCCACCCGGATCGCCGCGGCCAACGAATCCCGGTTGATAACCCAGCAGGAAATTCGCGAGCGACGAGCCGGTATCGTTTGGTCCGATGCCGTTGTAGTTGCCGGAGACGAAGCCGCTGCCGGTCGTGCCGTACTGGTAATTGCCTTTCGTGCCGTTGTTGCGGCCACCGTCGTAGTTACTGTTCTGACGCACGCGATAGTCGCCACCAAACTTGTAGCTCGAATTGCCGTGCACGACGGTCACAGCGTCAGCGCCGTGGAAATTGTTCGAGAGGAAATAGAACGGACCGCCATCCCCGGTGAATTCCGTAGCGCGATCGGTGCCGGTGAGTTCGTCAACGATGCCGACCAGCACGATGCCGCTGGTGTTTGGACTGATATTGATGTTGGGCGCGCCGAGCTCCGCGGAAACCGTTGGACTGAATCCGCCGGTGCCGTTCACGCCGGTGTTGAAAATTCCGATCTGCACGCGCGTGTAACCGAAGCGGGCGTCGTTGACGACACTCGGCGAGAAGATGTGTGTGTCGCCGAGCGTGAGTCCTTTCGCATTGCCGAACTCGTCACCCGCGGACGGACCCGCGGGCAGGTCGTGGTTGTTCGGCGAGGTGCCCAGCGGGAAGAAGTTGTCACGCGAGCGAGCCGAATCCTGTTTGCTCCAGCGGCCGAAAAGCGTGTTGTTGCTCGTGATGTGATGATCGATGCGGACGTCGTAGCTGTTGACGTTCGCGTGCTCTTTGCGGTTCGTCAGGAAGTTGCGCCCGGCGACGTTGATAGTCGGCAACGGGAAGGCGTTCACGTACGCGAGCGCAAAAGGCGAGAAGCCGCCGCAGCTCGGGCAGTTGCGCAGATCGTTGCCCGGAATCGGCGTGCCGTTGGGCGCGAAGATCGTCCCGATCGGCGCGGTTACGGTGCCGCCGCCCGCGAGCGTGAACATTCTGGAAGTGCCCGGCCGCAGCAACTCGCTGAAATCACCGACGCGCATTCTCGCCGTTGGCACCGGCACCGAACTCGGATCGCCCGTGCCGCCGAAGATCGGCGTGCTGTTGCGCTGGCCATTGAGCGAGAAGAAGAAGAACGAACGATTGCGGCCGTCGTAGAACGGCGGCGTGCCTTCGCCGAAGCGCGGCAGAAAGATCGGACCGCCGACGGTTCCGTAGTAATTGTGTGTGACGTAGTTCGGCACCACTAGAAAACCATCGTCAAACTTGCTCGCGGCCGCGCTCAGAAAACGCCCTTGATAAATTTCACCGACTGTTCCGTGAACGCCGTTGCCGCCGGATTTGAACGTCACGGAAATAATGCCGCCACCGGCGCGGCCGGATTCCGCCGACGGTACACTCGTTTCGATCTTGAACTCCGAGACTGCGTCGGGCTGCGGGTAGATCGCGATCTGCGCAAACTGGCCTTCGTTGTTGTCAACGCCGTCGAGCGTGAAATTGTTGTTGGTCGCGCGCGCGCCGTTGACGACGAGCACCGAACCGCCTGACTCACGGAAACGCGTCGCTTCGGTGTTGTTCTGTCCGCCGCCGCCCGCGACGAAGTTACCGCCGCCGCCGAGTAAGCCGAGGTTCGGCCGAGTCACGCCGGGTGAGAGCGCTGCGAGCAAAGTAAAGTTTCTTTGCGCGAGCGGAAGATCCGTGACTTGCCGGCCGGTGATGAGATCGCCCCGCACGCTCGTTTCGCTTTCAACCAGCGGCGCGGCATCGGCGGTGACGGTCACCGAAGACGTCGCGGCGCTGAGTTCGCCGAACTTCACTTCGAGCGGCAGGCGCGAGTTCGTTTCCACCTGCAGCGCCTGGAACGTAACCGTTTGGAAGCCTGGCGCATCGACCGCGACGTTGTAAGGTCCGGGCTCGAGATTGGTAACCGTGAACGTGCCGTCGTCGTTGGTTTCCGTCTCGCGCACCTCGCCGGTCTTCACGCTGGTGACTTTGATTTTGGCCTTCGCGACGAGGGCCTCGTTCGGGTCTCTGACGGTGCCGACGATCGCGCCTTTGTTGCTTTGGGCGTTGGCAGCGACGGCGATGGTTAAAAAGATAATGGCAAGGAGCACGGTCTGGGCCGCGGCGAGTGTCTTTCTCATTTGAGTTCCTCAGGGGGAGACAAGCTCGAGCTTGAACTCCGAACTAAACAAAAGGATTTAGGCTGGTAATGCTTTAACTACCCGGGTTCGGATAGTTTGTTGTCAGAACGAACGAAGTTTTTAATACAGATTCAGAGTGCTGTCAACAGTTTTTTCCGAGAAACCCGGCGTCCAAGTCAGGCGGCGAAGGCAGCGGCGAATTTGCTCGCGAGCACGAGACTGAGGGCGCCCCGCAAAGTTGGGCTGTCGCCGAGGGTCGACGGCAGGATGCGCGCCGACGGAAGACCGCGGCGAACGCTGTGCTCGATCGCTTCCGTCAGCGCACTTTCAATCAAATCCCAGGCGCGCGCGATCTCGCCGCCAACCACCACCGCTTCCGGACTGAAGCCGATGATCAGGTTCGAAATCCCGACGCCGAGATAGCGCGCCGTCTCCACCAGCGCGGCTTTCGCGTTCCCTTCTCCGCCGAGCGCCCGGTCGACGACGTCCTTGAAACCGATCGCCGTTTTGCTCGAGACGCGCGCCAGCTTGCGATAGCGCGCAATCGCCGCCCGCTCGGATGAGAACGCTTCCCAACAATCATCACTGCCACACGAACAAGGCACCGGCGCGTGCGCTCCGATCACCATGTGTCCAAACTCGCCCGCCGCGCCACGCTGCCCGCGATAAACCTGGCCGTCGAATATGATTCCCGTACCCACGCCTTCAGCCACCAGCACGAGAATGAAATCCCTGGCGTCGTTGACTTCCGGACGGCCGAACCACAACTCGGCCAGCGCCACCGCATTCGCGTCGTTATCGATCACGACCGGCAAGCCGACCGCGGTCGAGATCAGTTCCGACACGGGCAGATCGCGCCACGGAAAATACGGAATGTAGAGCGCGGTGCCCGTCGATGGATCGACGAGTCCCGGTAAACTCACGCCGACGCCCTCGATCGAACCGTAGCGTGCTTTGAACTCGAGCACCGTGTCGATCACATGATTCAGTGTCTGGTGCGCGTCGGTGAGAAACTCCTGCTGATCGATCACGCGTCCCGCCAGATCGCTCATGGCAATGGTCGTCAAGGTGGGCGTCAGCGAGACACCGACGGCGATTGGCCCAGCCGCTCGCAACTTGAGCAAAGTGGGCCGGCGTCCACCGGTCGACTCGCCTTCCCCGACTTCCTCGATCAAACCTTCACGCGTGAGATCTTCGACGATGGCCGAGATCGTCGAGCGTTGCAGATCGGTTTCGCGCGCAATCTCCGCGCGCGAGATCGGTTCGCGCTCGCGCACGTAGTTCAAGACGATCTGCCGGTTGATGTCGCGGATCGTATTGAGGCGCGCTGCCTGGGCCTTTCTCAGGTCGAGTCGTCGCATGGGAAGGTCAGAACTTATCACAGAGCCACCAAGATTCCGAATTGTTGTTCCGACTATTGTTTCCCGGCTATTGTTTCATCTGGCCGCCTTGCGTGAGCGTGATCGTTTTGTCGATCGTGGGAACTGCAAAGACTTCCGTGCTGCCGTCGGGCCATTGAATTTCGAGTTTATCGACCTTCGTCGCCGCGTCCAAACCAAAGTGCAACGTCATATCGTTCTGCGAACAAAAGACCGCGCCGCTCACCACGTCCTGTCGCTGTCGCACCTTGCCGGTAGTCAGATAAGCGATGCTGCCGATCGCGTCGCGCGGCGCTTTTGCCACCAGGTGCAAACCCAACCAATGTCCCGTCCACGCAGCGACGTTGCGCAACACGGTCGGCTTGTCGTCCAGATTATTGATCACCAAGTCGAGGCGTCCATCTCCATCGAGATCGCCAACTGCCATCCCGCGTCCCGGCCAGGCGTTTGCCAACGCACTTCCCGGCGGCGCGCCGACGCGCTCAAACTTCCCATTCACGTTCCGAAACAGCAGCGCCTGCTGCGCGTAACTCGTCCCCCACTGATGCGCATCGACCTGCGGGTAAACGTGTCCGTTCACTACAAACAGGTCCAGCCAACCGTCGTTGTCGTAATCGATAAAGCTCGTGCCCCAACCCAGAAACGGAATCGAAACTTCGCCCAAGCCGGTCTGAAACGTCACGTCAGTGAAATTGGTGTCGCCGTCGTTGTGATAGAGCACGTTCGAGTCGTCGGAGAAATTCGTGATGTGAAAATCGACGCGGCCGTCGTTGTCGTAATCGCCGACAGCCAAACCCATGCCCGCCTGCTCGCGCCCGTTTTCATTCAACGCCACGCCTGACGGGTAGCCGATCTCTTCAAACGTGCCGTTGCCCTTGTTGATGTAGAGCTGTTTGGGCGTCGAGTCGTTCACGACGATCAGATCGAGCAGCTTGTCGTCGTCGACGTGCACGAACGCGGACGAAAACCCGTAATACTTTTCCGGATCGCTCACGCCCGCCTTCACGCTCACGTCTTCAAACGTGCCGTCCGGTTTCTGATGGTAAAGCGTGTCGCCTTCGCCTGGGAGACCGCGTGGCCCACACATCACGGGGACGCCGCGAAACTGGCAGAAGTTTTGACTGGCGCCACCCGGCTCGCTCGGATTCGGCGGCAGCTTGTTCAGATCAATCTGCACGTATCCGGGCACAAACAAATCCAGGCGTCCATCGCCATCGTAGTCGCCCCAACTCGCGCCCGTGCTCCAGCCGCGCCGCGCGACGTGCAGCTTCTCGGCGACGTCGGTAAACGTACCGTTGCCGTTGTTGTGATAGAGACGCGACACGCCGAGGTTCGTGACGTACATGTCGGGGTGACCGTCGTTGTCGTAATCGCCGACGGCGACGCCGAAGCCCCAACGCTCGTTGGCGACGCCCGCCTTGTCGGTCACGTCTTCAAACTTCCAGTTGCCGAGATTGTGATAGAGCGCGGCGCGCGGCGGCTTTTCTTTGCCCTGCATCGCGGCCATCGTCGATCCGTTGAGCAAGTAGATGTCGGGACGCCCATCGCCGTCGTAATCGAAGATGGCGACGCCGCCCGAAGGTGTCTCGAAGATGTAGTCCTTCGCCGCGCCGCCCGAGCGATGACGAAAACTCGCGAGCGCGGTTTTGCTGGTCACATCCTCAAAGACGACCGGAGCATTCGGATCGGTGATGCCGGCAGTGCGGCGCGAAGTGTAGGTTGCAGGTGCGCCGGTGGAAGCGCCGCCGGTTTGCTGTGGTTCGGGTTTCTTCGGCGTCGTCTGTGCCGGCAGCAAAGAAACCGAGAGTAAAATTGTGGCTAGACAAACACCGAGACGGCGCTGCGCAGAAAAAATCTTCACGCGATTACTTCACCGCAATTACAACGTACTCGCGCCCGGCGTAGAGACGCACGTTACGCCCATCCATCGTCATCATCAGCGGCCGCGGACGTTTTAGTGATTTATCGTTCGTCGTCGCCACCGAGAGCACCTGATGGTTTGCGAGGTCGAGGATGTTGAACTTGCCGTCGTTGGAAAAACCAAAACCGTACGCGCCGACCGGCAGCGACTCGCCGCCGATAGTGATCGCCGAGTCCGTGATGAAGAAGCCCTGGTACTGCGCTCTGATGTCGGCGGAGTAGCCGGAAGTGTCGACCAGGCCGGCAATCACGAAGTGGCTGGCAACGCGCGCGGCCGCGGCGTTGCGCATTTGCGTCGGCGCCGCCTGGCCCTGGAAATAAAACGAAGTCGGAACAACGCGCGTCAATTCAGCGCCCGCCAAAACCTTATCGGTTGTTTGCACGGCCGCGACGTTCTGGCCCAACACCGGAGCCGCCATTGCGGCCGCGACTATAAACAGTGCTAACGCGATGATGAGTATTTTTTGGGGTCGCTTCATGGCGCACACAATAACTCGCCTGTTGAAGTACGACAAGCAGCCTGATAATTTGATTGCATGCGTATCGGTGTCTTAACGGGAGGCGGTGATGCTCCCGGTTTGAATCCCGCCATCAAAGGTCTGGTCTATCGCGGCTCAGAACTCGGATTACAGGTTATCGGTCTTCTCGACGGCTGGCGCAGCCTGATAAATCCCGCGCCCGAGGTGCTGCCACTCGATCGCGAGATGGTGCGGCGCTGGGATCGCGACGGCGGCACGAACCTCGGTTCTTCGCGCACGAATCCGTTCAAACAAGCGAGCCCCGACGGCGCGACGCACGATCGCTCGCCGGAAGTGCTCGAGAACATCGAACGGCTGCAGCTCGAGGCGCTCGTTGTTTGCGGCGGCGAAGACACGCTGGGCGTCGCGGCGAAGCTGGCCCAACAAGGCGTACGCATCGTGGGCGTGCCGAAGACGATCGACAAAGATCTCGCCGGCACGGACTACACACTCGGTTTCGACACGGCCTTGCGCAATGTGTCGGAAGTGATCGAACGTTCGCGCACGCCCGCGGGGTCGCACGGTTGGGTGCAGATCGTGGAAGTGATGGGACGTCATGCCGGACATCTGGCGCTGTGGTCCGGAGTCGCCGGTCAGGCGCACCTGATCCTGATACCCGAACATCCGTTTCGTTACGAGCGAGTGTTTCAGTTGCTGCGGGATCGTTTGGGTGAATCGGACCTGAGTCGCGGCCCATCGCGGCGCCCGCGTTACTCGGTAATCGTGGTGGCGGAGGGCGCGCGCGCGGAAGATGCGGAGTTGGTGACGCTCGACGATCGTCACGATGCGTTTGGGCACGTGCGTCTCGGTGGCATTGGTGAAGTTTTGGCGCGCCGAATCGCGAGCGAAACTCATTACGAAGCGCGCGCCGTGATTCTCGGCCATCCACAACGAGGCGGACCACCGAGTCCGATCGATCGCATCATGGGAATGTTGTTTGGCGCGCGGGCGGCTGAGGCGGTGGCTGAAAATCAGTTTGGCAAGATGGTCTCGGCCCGTGGCGTCGCCCCCGCGTGTGAGCTGTCGCTGGTGGACATTTCAACCGTGCTGGGCACGATCAATCTGGTCGACGTGGATCGTGATTACGACCAGGAACGCTATCACCTGAAGAATATCGGGATGTGATTATCCCTCCTGCTGCGGGCTGAACGGACTGTCCGTCGAACTCAGGCGGCGATGTACGCGGGCGACGAGATCGGGAATCGTGTTGTCGTCACTCTCCTTCGGCACGATTTTCGGGTTCGGCGCGATGACGGGGCGGATCATCTTCTGCTGCAATTGCTCGCGCGCGTCCATCATCCAGCCAAAACCACGGAAGATGTAGGTCAACAAGGTCCGATCTTCTTCTTCAATTCCCAACGCTTCCTGCACGCACCAGGCGCCAAAATCCGTATTCGCCGTCAGTCTGAGCGGCGGCTCGTGCTCTCTTTGCGGCTTCAGCACGCCGTTCACAAACGCAGTCTGATAAATAAGCCGCGCGATCCCGAGTCGCTCCTGCTGCGCCTGCGTCAACGTCAGCTCCCCTGCGTCGATAGCATCGAACACCGGCGCGATGTAGATCGCCGGACGCGGATCCTGTTGCACCTGGTTGCCGCGGCCGGCAGCCGCGATTTCGGGATGACCAAACGTCGGCAACCCGCCAGTCAACATCTTCTCGCGAATGCGTGCCTCGCGCTCTGCGTTCGATAACGTCTCGAGCTCCTGAACGAAGTCCGACATGTCGTGAATCGCGCCGAAGTGTCGTGCGCCATCGAGCGCCATCTGCGACGCGGTGAAGAAATCTGAAACGGACATCGTGTGCAGCGTCGCCATGTAACGCGCAACCATGTTCGAACCCGCCGAGCCGTGATGAATCTGGATCGTGCCCATGCGCTCCAGAATCAAGCATTCGTGCTCGCTAGCGTGTCGGCCGAGAATCAAACTGTACGACACCGGAAACGCACTCTTTCCGCGCGCAACTTCCTCTGCGATGAACTTACTCGCCGCCGCCGCCAGCTCGCTCTCACTCGACTGCGGCTTCGTCTCGAGCAGGTAGTTCATGTAAGCGGAGACACCGCCGACCGCGACGTTATCCATATGACACGCGATCATGTCGCGCAGCAACTCGCCCGCCTCGCGCTCGTCGTGAATGCCGCTGACTTCCGGCCGCCCGACTCTCGCTTTGCGCAGCGTCGCGATGTGCTGCATCGCCACCTCAGGTCCCAGGCCCGGATAGTTCTTCACAAACGCCGCGACCAACTGAATCAACACACCATCAGCTTTGACACTCTCGAAAAACCTATCGTTGATGAACCTGGCGAGCGTTTCTTTACCGGCGCCGGATCCGGTTGTATCGCCGAAAAGTCCGGTGAAAATAACTTCGATGGGGCCTGCTTTGCCGCGCAGGATGTCAGCTTCGGGAATGATGCCGCGAATGGTGAACGATCGGATGTCGAGGGTAATCTTCGTGCCGTTGCAATCGACGGGCGTGTGATACAAAACCGGATTGGCAATGATGTCGGTGGACGAAGGCATCGTCGAAAAATAACCGAGGGTCGTCGCGATACTCTTTTCGCCCAGTTCTTCGGCTCTGGCAATCGCCTGCTTGACCGGGTTGTAGTCAGGCGCGGGCGGCAGCTCCGAAAATATCGTATCCATTTGGCAGCGTCTCCCAGAAAAACGTTTGGTCCCACTATACGACGCGCGGCGAAAAGTCACAAACGGGCGCCGAATGGAAAATTTATTGAACTCTCCGGCCAAGCAAAGTATAGTTAGCGCGCTCTAAATTCTACGGCTGAATTCTCACGAGAAGTCCCTTCGCCTGCTCGCTGTATCCAGCCGCTAGTTCAATCCAAGTATCCAGCTAGTTGATTAGATCTCTGTGATAACTCGTGCCTCACTAATCGCTACTTTAAGTTCCACGCCTTTGCCCGCAGCCGAGGCGCTGGCATCGCTGCCGTCCGCTGTCGATTATTTGGAGCTGCCGGCCAGTTTGTTCGGAACAGTCGCTGCCGATTGGATTGGCAAACACTTCCGCGGGCGTGTCTTGTATGAACTGAACGCCGAACGCGATCTGAACGACGAGTTGTTAAGCGCGATTCCAACCGAAGCGCGCATTATTTCGTGGTCCGGAGAAGCTGCGGACCTGGCGCAGTTGCAGCAAAAGTGGGCCGAGATCTCGAGGGCACCGGCGCGTTTCTACAAGCTGGTCAACATCGCCCGAAACATCCGCGCCGAGTTTCTCCCGCTGCATTTCTTGCGGTCGCTCGATCGCGAGGACGTGATCGCTTACGCGAACGGCTCGCTCGGATTCTGGACCCGACTCCTCGCGCTGCAGCTCGGCGCGCCGGCGATCTGCGGTCTCGTTTCACCTGGCCCGGCGGCAAGCGAACCAACGGTCGCGAAGCTGATCGACGACTACGGCCTGCCGCAGTTGCGCCCAATCAAAGAGATCTTCGCCATCATTGGGAATCCGATCTTCCATTCTCTGTCGCCACGACTGCACAACGCGTCTTATCGGGCGATGAACCATCGCGCGCTGTTCGTGCCGTTGCAGGTCGATTCGTTCGCGGAGTTCTGGCGCGATTTCGTGCAGGCGAAACAACTCGACGCGTTCGGCTTTCCCATCAACGGCATGACTGTCGCTTCGCCGCACAAAGAGGAAGCTTTTCTGACGGCTAAAAACGTCAGCGCCATGGTCCAGCAAACGCAAGCCGCGAACATTCTCATCCGCAACAATGGCTGGTGGCGCGCGGACACGACCGATCCGGACGTAGTTTATGCAGCCAGCAATCAACAGCATGTTCACGTCCGTGAGAAACGGGCGGCGGTGATCGGTTGCGGCGGCGCCGGGCGCGCCATCGCCGCGGCGCTCGCCGAAGCCGGCGCGGGCGTGACGCTGATCAATCGCGGCGCCGAGCGCGGCGAACGCGCCGCCTCGCTGCTCGGTTTGCCGTACGTTCCCTTGCCGGACTTCGACGCCGAAGGTTACGACATCGTCGTCAACGCCACGCCCGTCGGACGTGACACCGACGAAACTCCGTTCAAGCTCGAAAGATTGAACAGCGACGCCGTCGTCATCGATCTCGTTTACGGCTCGCGACCGACGCCGCTGATCGACAGCACCCTCGCGCGGCGCCAGGTCGCGATCGACGGCCGCCATGTCCTGATGACCCAGGTGCGCAAGCAGTTTCTGCTGATGACGGGAAAAGAAATGCCCTCGATCACGATAGACAAATGACAACCACAGCAGCCGACACAAACAGAACTTACGAGCTTCTGGACCTTAGCGCCGAGCAACAAGAGATCATCAACCGCGTCGCGATGCTCGCGCGCGAGCAGTTCGCCGCACGCGCTGCCGCCTACGACGAGACCGCGGCATTTCCGGCTGAAGACTTCGACGATCTATTCCGCGCCGGACTGCTCGCGCCGGTGGTGCCGAAAGAATACGGCGGCCTCGGGCTGGGGCCGTACAGCGGCCACGTCTTCACGTTGTGGATGATGACGAAGGAGATCGCGCGCGCCGATCTGTCGCTCGCGCGCTGTTGGGAAGGACACGTCAATTCGCTCGTGCTGCTCGACGGCATGAGTACCGAAGAACAGAAGGCCCGCTGGTTCCACGGCGTTATCGAGCGCGGCGAGAAATGGGTGGCGTGGAGCGGCGAACCGCAGTCGCGCAAACCCGGCGAAACCGTTCGCTTCGGCACGAAAGTCGAACGCGTCGCCGGCGGTTACGTGATTGAAGGAAACAAAGCGTTCGCGACGAGTGCGGGCGGCGCCGAATGGGCCATACTTCTCGTGAACACAGCGGGACCCGGCGGCGTGCGTCATGCCGACGCCGCGATGCTCGACACGCAACTGATGATGGCCTGCAATCTTTCCGATGCGACCATCGAGATCGACACGTCGTGGTGGGACCCGATCGGCATGCGCGCGACCGCCAGCCATCTCGTTCACTTTCGCCGCACGTTCATTCCGGAGTCGGACGTGATCGGTTATCCCGGCCAGTACCTGAAAGAAGGCTGGCAGACGTGTTTCATTCCGCACTACGCGGCGACGTTTCTCGGCGCTGCGGAAGCGGCGTTTGACTACGCGCTCGCCTACATCAAGTCGCAAAACAAGATCGAAGACCCGTACGTGCAACATCACATCGGGCAGATGTCGGTGAACGTGGAAACCGCGCACCTCTGGCTGAAGCACGTGGCGCATCTCTGGGAAACCGGCCGCTATCTCGAAGCGCAGATCGCCGGCAGCCGCGCGCGACACGTCGTCGAACATCTCGCGGAAGACACCGTCAAGCAATGCATCCGCGCCTGCGGCGCTCGTTGCCTGATCCGGCCGAGCGCGCTGGAACGCGTTTATCGAGATCTGTCTTTTTACGTGCGCCACGACAACGACGATCAGATCCTCGCCACGATTGGCAAATCGGTGTTGGGCCTGACTCACGATCCGTCGTTCTACAAACCTTAGCCACGAAGATGCACAAGAAGCACAAGGTAATTTCGTTGACCGCGAAACGCCGCTACAGCCTTCTCATCTGGGTCCTCGGCCTTGGCTATTACCTTTCCTACACACCGTACAGCGGCCTAACCAAAGCCTTGTCCAGCGGACTGCTGCCGGGAACAAATGGCGCGGTCAAAGGCGCAGTGCTGTTACCTGTTTCCGCGATCGCGACCGTCGTCGGCATGTTTGGTTTCATCACCGCGATGGGGTGGTGGAAATACGCCGGGCGCCGCGAGTTCTTCGGCGTCAGCATTCCCTTTCCGCGCCGGCTGACGTTTCTTTCCGGGGTGTGCCTGGCGGCGATTATGGGCACCACGACGCTGGCGTTCACGTTTGGCGGCTTGTCGATCGTGCTGGTGCTGGTGCTGTTGCGCGGCGGCACGCTGATCATTGCGCCCGTCGTCGATCGTATCGTCGGGCGCCGGGTGCGCTGGTTCTCGTGGACCGCGATGCTCGTGAGTCTCGGCGCGGTGTTGCTGGCGCTCAGCGAAGCGTCCACCTACACGCTCGCTTTCGCCGCCGCAATCGACATCTCCGCCTACCTCGCGGCGTACTTCTTCAAGCTGCAGTTCATGAGCCGCCTGGCGAAGACGGAAGATCGCCTGCTGACTCTGCGCTACTTTGTCGAGGAGCAGATCGTCGCGTCGCCGTTGCTCGTGCTGGCGTTGGCGGTAATGGCATTGATCGGCACCGGCGACGTGATGCAGGCATTTCGCACCGGACTCACTTCGTTTTTACTGACGCCGGCGGCGATTTATGCGGCGCTGGTGGGCCTCTGTTATGCCGCACTCTGCGTCTGCACCACGCTGATCTTTCTCGACCGTCGCGAAAACACTTTCTGCGTTCCGATGCACTGCGGCTCGAGCATGCTGGCGGGATTTACGGCGTCTGCGATCCTCGCTTCCCTGTATAATCAGACTGCGCCGACGACCACACAGGTGGCGGGGGCGGGTTTGATCATCGTCGCGCTCGGCTTCCTGTCACCGCTGCACCACCTCGACCGTTATCTCGCGAGGTGGCGGAACAGGCGACAGCGACTATTCCTGTTCGTTTGCAGTGGCAACACCTGCCGCTCGCCGATGGCGGCGGCGATTGCCAATTTGGAAATCGCGGCGCGGTTGCGTGTTCCGATCGCGGCGCTGCAAACCGTTAACGCGCGCGCGCTGAGTGCGGGAGTTTCAGCGAGAGTCGGCGAGCCGCTGACCGCCGAAGCACAGGACGCGCTCGGGTCCTTGAACGTTCCGGTCGAGCCGCACGCGGCTCGTAACCTGACGCCGGAACTGGCCCAACAAGCGGAAATGATCTTCTGCATGACCAGCGCGCAGCGCGACGCGGTCATCAAAATGCTGCCGGGCGTCGCTGGCAAAACGTTCTGCCTCGACGCGCAGGCAGATATCGAAGATCCCATCGGCAAAGGAATGGAAGCCTACCTGAACTGCGCGCGGCGCATTCACGATCTGGTCCGCCTGCGATTCGATGAGCTCAACCTTAAAGCTGCGTAAATCTTCCCCCGTCCGTTTTGCTGCGAGCGAAGCGTTCGCGGCACTCGGCGAGGCGTCGTTTGCCCCGTTTCCGGCGATCCGAGTTCCGGGCAAGGTGCTGTGGTGCAACTTCCAGCTCGCGCGCGAACTCGGCTTCGACGTGCCGCGCACGAACCAGCTCACGCCACAGTTCGAAGAACAACTGCTGGCGAAACTGTCACTGCGCGCGCTCACGCCAGACGATCAGGTCCCCAACCAAAACATCGTCACGCTGTATGCTGATCGTTACGGCGGCGACGGCGTGACTCCCGCGCTGGGCGCCGGCCGCGCCGGCTTTCTTCGCGAAGCCAACCTTTACGTCAAGGGCCTCGGCTTCACGCCGCTCTTTCGCCATAACGACAAGGACGATTTTGTTCACTCGCACGGCGGCGTGCATTTAGACGACTGCTTGTCGGAGGCGATCTTCGGCGAAGTCGATCACAACCTGTTTGAGCTCGGCTCTAATCGCCTGGTTGCGGTGATTGACCAGGGCAAGTTCGTCACTGAACCGTCGGGTCGCCGCCGTCACATCGCGATTGCCGTGCGTACCGGCGCGCAACTTCGTCCCGGTCATTTTCTTGCGAAGCGCGTTCGCGGCAGCCGTTCACCGCTCGAGCTGTTCATCTCGATCGCGGCCGGGACACGCCAGTTGATCACATCACCCGATTCCGGTTTGCCGGACTTGAGCGCGACGATGTTGCGCATCATCGACGACCACGCGCGCACCGCGGCTGATTCCTTTCGCTGGCGGATGATTCACGGTGCGCTGAGTCCGTCGAACATGGACGTGAGCGGCGCGATGCTCGACCTGCCGACGCAATCGACGCAGCCGCGCACCGCGCCGATCTTCATGCTCGACTACGTTCAGTCTGCTTACGGCACCGAACACAAAGAGCGCGGGTTTTACCTGGCTGAAATGTATCGCCGCGTCTTGCGCGCGACTGATCCGGCGACGCGGGCACGTTTCAATTTGCAATGGCTGAACGTTTCGAACGAAATGGACGCGTGTTATGCGAGACATCTCGAGGTGAAGCTTGTCGCCGCCACCGGCATCAGAACGCAGATCGCGCGACAGATTCAGCAGCAGACTGACGTTGGGGCCCGGCTTACGAAGGTTGTGTTGAGTATGGCGGCCTTGAAAAATCCCGGCTCGCCTTGTGTCGCGCGAAAAGTAGTCAGGGATTTAGCCGTCGTCGACGTTTTCGCTGTGCTCGGGAAGTTACCATCGGAATTTTTTGCGGATTGCGATCTGAAGGCGAGCGTGCTGAAACACGCGCAGCCGGTCTACAAAGGAAACCATTTCCACGTGCGGGCAAAGCAGAGGCGAGTTGAGCAGCTTGCCAGCGAGTTTGCGAGCGTGTATAGCGAACTGATGGAAGTCGCCGCACCGTACTATCACAGCCGCGTGGAGCTGGAACGCTCAATCACGTCGCGCGCGGCTTACGAAAACCAACCGCTCGACGCGCTTTACTGTCATTCGCTTTTCCAAGGTTTGAAGCGCGCCATCGCCGAGTACGAAGCGAGCGGCAACCAGCAAATCATCAGCGACGCGATCGACTCGCGGATCGCGCAATCGCTGCGCAGCGTCGACGGCTTGCTGTCTCGCGGCACCGCCGCCCAGAAACAACTCGGCGCGATGATCGATCGCGGCGATTACATCTTCGGCCAGCGTCAGTAGCCAATGTGGTCTATCGGGATTTACAGCGGCAATTCACCTTACGCTCTGTCGCCGGCCGCGCAGGTCCGCAACCCGGTCGTGGCCGCCGCCAGTGTTACTGATATTCCGGCGGCGTTCGTAGCCGACCCGTTCATGATCCGTACTCATTCGTGGTACATGTTCTTCGAAGTCCTGCGTAACGACATCCCGAAAGGCGAGATCGGATTGGCGTCGTCTGAGAATGGCCTCGATTGGAACTACGAACAGATCGTTCTGCGAGAAGAATTCCATCTCTCGTACCCGTATGTTTTCGCGTGGCAGGACGTGCTTTACATGATTCCCGAAACACTCGGCGCAAACGCCGTCTGCCTGTACGAGGCTGAAGATTTTCCGTTGCGCTGGTCGCTCCGAGCAAGACTCATCGAAGGCCAATGCGCCGATCCTTCGATCTTTCGCTTCGACGATCTCTGGTGGCTGTTTTTCTGCTCGACGCCTTACCAGCACGACACGCTGCGACTCTACTTTGCCCCTGCGCTCACTGGCCCGTGGCGCGAACATCCGCGCAGTCCACTCATTTCCGCAGACCTGCGTCGCGCGCGTCCCGCAGGTCGGGTCGTAAGCTTGAACAACAAGCTGATTCGCTTCGCGCAGGACTGTGTACCGCAATACGGCTCGCGCGTCAGGGCCTTCGACATTGTCGAACTAACGACCCACAGCTACGCGGAAGTTGAAAACGCGGCGAGCCCGATCCTGCAAGGCGCCGGCGCCGGCTGGAATTCGCACGGCATGCACCACGTCGATGCGCAGCAACAGACAGACGGAACCTGGTTCGCCTGCGTCGACGGGTTTACGGAAATTGTCGATTGTCGATTGCCGAATTGAAAAGGTCACGCGCAACAAGCGCCAGCGACTTAACGGCTTCAAATCGGCAATCGGCAATCGACAATCGGCAATAAACGTTATGCGCGTCCTGCTCTCGTCAGAACATCGCTATCCCGCCTTCGACCAAATCGGCAGTGGCCAGCACCCGCGCTCGTTGCCGTCCGGCTCCGGCTTCTGGATTCACGATCTGGTTGCCAAAGGGCTGGCAGAGTTGGGCCATGAGGTTTTCTATCTGATGCGGCATGAGCCCGCCGCGCCGCTGCCGCCGGGAGTGGAATTCGTTTCGCAACCAGTTTGGGACGCAGACATCCTGCATACGATCTCCGACCGCGACGCGCCGCTGATCGCCGACTGGGAAGCGCGCGGAAAGCCCTGGGTCGCGACCTGCCACATGGACATGCGCACGCGCGGCCTGGCCCAGTCAGCCACTACAGACAACTGGATCTTTGTTTCGCGCACGCTCGCGCGCCTGCACGGCCGCACGCGCTACGTGCTGAACGGCGTCGATCCCGCCGCCTGCATCTACTCCGAAACCAAGCACGACTACATCATGTTTATGTCGTCGATGGATTGGGAGATGAAGAAAGGACTTGATATCGCTTTGTCGCTGGCCGCGCGGTTTCGTTTCAGACTCGTCGTCGCCGGCACCGGCAACAACTACAAACGCGTCGTCCGCGTCTCGACTCTCTGCCGCCAGATCGGCGCGCATTACGTCGGCGACGTGCGCGGCAGGAAAAAAGCGGAATTGCTCTCCGGCGCGAAAGCGTTTTTGTTTCCGACGCGCGTCGACGAAGCGTTTGGGTTGGGTATGGCCGAGGCGTTGATGTCGGGGACGCCGGTGATTTGCAGCGACAAGGGCGCGTGTCCGGAGTTGATTACGCCCGACGTCGGTTTTGTCTGCCGCAACGATCGCGACTACGTCGCGGCCCTGCGCAACGTCGTCAACATCTCGCCGCACGCGTGCCGGGAAAAGGCGATGCGCGAGTTCAACTACCAGCGCATGGTGGCGGATTACGTCCGCGAGTATGAAAAGGAGTTAGCAGGTCATCCCACTGTTGCAGCGCCGCTTGCATTGAAAACCGTTTGACGACTTCCGGTGCGCGCGCCGCGTAACGCTTTCGTTCGTCCTCATTCTTCATCAATCGCTCGAGCGCGGCGGCCAGTGCGGGAATACTATCCTTCTTCACGACTAAGCCGTCGATTTCGTGACGTACCAGCCGGCTGATCGACGGGCCGGCGTCCAGCGCGATCACCGGAACACCGCAAGCGAGCGCTTCCCAGATGGCGTTGCCAAATCCTTCCACCCACGAAGCAGAAACGAAGATGCCGGCGCCCGCGAGCACTTCGTACGCGTTGTTTGCGAAGCCGCAGATGCTGATGCGGCCGGGTGGGGCAGTGTCTTCGGCGAGATGTTCGAGAAAGTTTTGCTGTGGGCCCAGGCCGTAGATTTCGAGGTCCCACTCCGGATACCTGTTGGCGATGGAGGCGAACGCGCGCACTAGCCACTCGACGCGCTTCTCGATTGACAGCCGGGAAAGGGTGATGACCCGTTTGCGTGAGTTGCCATTCGAGGGGATTGGAGCCGCAGGCAGCGGAAGGTCGGGGGGTTGCAGCGGGTTGTGAATGGCGGTTGCGCGTGCGCCGCGTGCCGCTAGCCAGTCTGCGATGACGGGGTCGCAGGCAACGACGTCCGCGGCGCGACGATAGAACAGATCGCGCGGACGCATCCACCCGCGCAGCCACACCCGCCGCGCGTCCGTCACCTCACAAGCGACTACCGGCACGTTTGACTCGTGCAGCGCCGCCAGCACGCGGACGTTCGTCTGCGTGATCGATGAAACGACAACGTTGGGCTCGGTTTTCAGGATCGCAAAGCGCAGCACCGCGAGCATCGTGAGATCGTCAAGCAATTCATGGCAGCGCGTTGCGCGAAGGCCGCGCATGATCGGCGCCGTGGCTTTGGCGTTTAGTTCATACCCGCGTGCCCTTCGCGGCCAGCCGACGTCGTGCACTGCGACGCCCTCGTCAATGGCGTAAGCCGGCGGCCGTGAGTTTTGCGAGATGGTAAGGATGGTCGACTGGTAGCCGCGAGTGGCCCAGGCGTTGGCGAGATTTACGATTACACGCTCAGCGCCACCGCCGCCGAGTCCCGCTATCACCAGGGTGATTCGCATCTGCCGATCATTCCAGGGGAAACGCTGCGACCAGGTCCATCATGACGAGCGCACCGGCAGGCAAACCGGCCGCGGCGAAGGCGGTGCGAGCCGGTAGCGGTGTGACGCCGAGTCCCGGCAGCCAGGCGGCGTAGATTTGATCTACGGCTTTGAAGTCTTTGATGTCCGCGAGCAGCAGAGTGATCTTCACAATGTCCGCGGGCGAGCAACCGGCGGCGTTGAGCACCGCGTCGAGGTTCGACAACATGCGTCGCGTTTGCGCTTCGAGTCCGTCTTCGAGTTTGCCGGTGTCGGGGTCGCGCCCGGTTTGGCCGGTCACGAAAATCAGATCGCCGGTGCGAATGGCCTGCGAGTAGGTGCCGATGGCCGGCGGCGCTGCATCAGTCTTGATCCGTGTCTTGTTCACCATCTGTCTAATCCCCCTGAGAAATCCTTGCCGCCCGCAGCGGGATCTCGTAGTTCACTTTCACTGGTGCACCGGCGAGCGGCGCCAGATCGAGCAACTGCGCCTGTCCGGGAAAGATGATCTGCAACAACACCACGTTCGACGTATCGGCAAACTCCAGATCGAAGTAGTGAAACTCCGTGATGTTTGAACTGTAGATCCAGAGATTGTTCTGTTGCCGAATCCACGAACGGAAGTTGTCGCTCTCCATCGGTTCGGTGCGAATCTCGAGCGGGATTTCGCTGAGGATCTGCTGCGTTAGCTCGAAGTGTTCGAAGGCGTATTGCCAGCTTTGTTCGTACGGACGCTTGGTCGAACCGCGTTCGCGCGGCAGCGCGCCGCGTTGTTTGAGACAAATGTTTTCGCGCACAAACTGCTCGCGTTCAGTGCCGGCGTCGTAGTCGCCATCGGTGAGCCGTTGCAGGAAATGCGAGACGTTGCGGCTGGTCGTAAAGACGTTGCGGATGAGCTTGAAATAAGTGACGGCGGTCGGGTTGATGTCGAAGATCGTCAAGCGACTCGGTTTCCACAGGGGGATCAGATTGAGTCCGTAGAGACCGCCGACGACGCTGATCATGTGAATGTTCTCGCGCCGCTCGGCCGCGACGTTTTCGTAGTGAGCTTTGATTTCGGCAAACTCGCTGAACGAGCCGTCCTGAGCACCATCGTCCGTGCCGTAGAAGACGTTCTCCGGATGATCGTGATACATCTCGCGATTGAAAGCGCGCGGCGCTTCTGAAGTCACCATGTTGTGGTCCTGCCTCTCAGTTTGCTTGATCCCAGACGGGTCGATTGAGTTCTCGAAAATTTTGTAACCGGCTGCCCCACGTTTCAGTCTCGGGCTGTGAGCCGGAGCTATAAGTAATCTGCACCAGCTCGGCGATGCGTTGCAGCGCGCTTTGCACGACTTCTGTTTCCGGGTGGCGCAGCGTGATGAATCCATCGCCGGTGTAAGTCGCCGACTTGGCCGCGCCGATTCGCGGCGCGCGCACTTCCATCAACAATTCACGGAGCTCGCGCCCGGCCGTGTCGATGCCCTGCACGCATTCGACGACGCCGGCGCCGGAGCCGCGGAGGAAGATCGTGCCCACGGCGTACTTGCGTTCCCACGGACCATCGAAACATCCGTCCACTGCGACTCTGGCCCACGCGCGATACGGATCGAGGTCGTAAGCGAAAGCAAGCATCGGCGCGATGCGCGCGCCCGCCGGCCGGAGCGTCGCGTCGATGAACCACGAGTCGCCGCGTGAATCGATGAAGCCTTCCATGTGCGTCATTGCATTGTCGACGTTCAATGCCGTGATCGCTTTCAGTCCTTGTGCGATGAAATTGCGGTAAGGCGTCAGGTCGCGTGGCATCACGCACGACCATTGAGTCGCGGGCTGTTCGACGGCCGCGAGGATCGATGGTTGATAACAGCAGACGGAATGAAACCGTGGTTCACTGTCGATCGTGATGGTGTCGACGCAGAGTTCCTGGCCGGTGATGTACTGCTCGGCGAGGAACGGACCTAAGTCGGTCGCTTTGTTTAGATCGGGTTCGCTGTGAATGAGGAAGGTCGCCAGCGCACCGCTACCGGACGGGGATTTCAGAACGATTGGAAAACCGATTTCGCGCGCAAAGGCGCGCGCGTCGTCGAGGTTTTGGACGAGTCGGTAGCGCGGTGTGTTGATGCCCGCGGCTTGCAGCGTCGCTTTGAGCTGCGCCTTGTCCAACGCTCGCCTGATCACGTCCACCGTCAGACCCGGTAACCCGAGTGCCTCGTTCGCCAGCGCAACTGTTTCGAGCAGCGTCTCCTGCGTGGTGACAATCCGTTCCAATCCGTGTTCATTTCGAAGGTTAACCGCCACTGAAATCAGTTGATCCACATCGCTCACATCTGCGGTCCTAACCTCGGTGTTGTCGAGCGCCGCGATAGCCTGCGCGCTTTTCACGCTCTCCGCAGACGAAGCGCGGCAAACGAAGAGAATGTGCCGTCGAGTCATGTCGTTGCCCTCTCGGCTCGCCGCGCACGGAGTTGTGCCTCGCGCGCGGCTTTGTCGTACACCACGTACTGGATCAAATCGCGCCCTTCGGTGGCGACGTCGTGCTCCGTCAGCGGTTCGAGGCCGTGGAATGAAATATCGGAGCGCACAAATGCCAGTAGCGAATTCGGCCGGTACGGCGCCGTCTTCACTCTGACGAAATCTTCAAACGGATAATGCTTGCTGTCAGGACAACTGAACCCTGCCTGCTTCGGACGGTAGAGCGAAGTGCCGAGGCGTTCGGCGCGCGAGTCGGGAGCAAGATAAAGCAGGATCACGACGAGCTTGGTGCAGAGATCGGAGTGTGGGCCAAGAAAGTATCCGGCGCGATGACGAATAAACTGCGCCTCAACGGAAACTTCGGGCCACGAGTGTTTCGCGCCGATGCGCGATCGCAGTGGCTCGGCAAACGATTCGAGCACGGCTTGTGCGAGCGCAGGCCCGAGGAACCATTCGTTGAATGAGTTCCAGAACGTCCGGAGTTGCGGCGGCAGCGCGCTGGTCCAGCCGTCGTTCAGATCGCGCTGGTAGCGATGGCGAAAGTGATCGAGCTTCAGATCGGTAACTTCGTAAAGGTTCTCGTAAACGTCGCTGCCGGGCAGGTGGTTTAGTAATTGTTGGTAGTAGTCTTCGGGTAAGACGTTCTCGAGATAGTAGTGGGAAAATGGATCTGCTTCGACGCGCGCGCGGCGTAGCCGCTCAATGAGAAAAGCCAAAGGAGTTGTGACTAGAGGCGCTGTCATTGTTGTTGCTCAGCAGCACGGACCAGCGGCAAAACTTCGCGGCCGAAGATCATCATCTCTTCGAGCTTGGGCCAGCCGGAGATGATGAACTGCGTCACGCCAATCCTTTTGTACTCGAGAAATGCATCCGCCAGCTCGCGCGGCGAACCGACCAGCGTCATCGCTGACGAACCGTAGTAAGGCACGAGCCCCGCCCAAAGATTTTGGTTGAGCCAGCCGACGTTGTCCGCGGCGGCGAGTGCGTCCTTGAGCGTTTTGGAATCGCTGCGCGACAGGATGCCACGTTCTTCGCGGCCAATCTCTTCCGACGGCAATAATGCCTGTCCGGCGGCGAGCGCTTCTTCGTGAGTCGGCCGGCAGATCACGCACAGACGCAGGCAGACTTCGATACCGTTGGCGCGAAAATGGGAAACGATCGAACTGAGCTTTTCCGGTGTATCAATCAAACGCAAGTAGCACGAGCCGGCACTGAGCGCGAGATGCTGCGCCTGTTCCGAATGACCGGAAACATAGATCTCGGGCGCGTTTCGCTCGGGTGCTTGAAACGGCGTGTAGATCTTTCCCTTCTCGACGCGGCAATACTTGCCGCTGAAATTCACTTCACCGTTGTTGGCCCAGAACGCGCGACAGACTTCGAGGAACTCTTCCGCGCGGGCGTAACGTTCGTCGTGATCGAGGAAGTCGCCGTAGCCGTGTTGCTCGACCGTCGAGCTGCCGGCGACGATGTTCAGGCTCACGCGTCCGTTGATCACGCCGGACAGCGTGTTGATCTGTTGCACGAACGTCGCGGGCTGCATCAGGCCCATGCGATACGCGACGATGAACTTGAGCTTCGTCGCGACCTGGCCTACCGCGCTTGCGATCAGGATGGTGTCCGGTTCGTAGCGGCTGAACGAAAGCAACACCGATTCGATACCGGCGTCTTCCGCGCCACGCGCAAAACGCGTCCAGCCTTCCATGTCAGGCAGCGCGGCGGGCGAGCTCGCCTTCGTCGTCGCGACGCGCGACGTCTCCTGCGCGGTCTTCATCCCGACCTCGCCACCCTTCGGCATCATCCAGTGAAACCTGAGACTCATTTTTGAGATCCGTTTAATCCCCCTACTAGTTCACGCAGTCTCGGCAGCGCGGACCAGCGGCAATATTTCGCGGCCGAAGGTGTCGACGGTATCGACTTCCGGCCAGCCCGAGATGATGAACTCCGTCACGCCGATTCGTTCGTACTCGAGTAACGTGTCTGCGATTTCGCGTGGCGAACCGAGCAACGTGGTCCAAACCGGACCGTAGTGCGGCACGAAACCAGTCCACAACGAATTCGTCAGCCAGTGCGCGCCGGCGTCGAGGCTCTTGCCCTCGCGATACATCTGCGAATCGTCTTTCAACGTCGTCGTGCTCTCTTTGCGATCCGCAGGCAGCAAGCTCTCAGCTACCGCGATCGCCTCGTCGCGCGTTGGCCGGCACAACAAACACATCCGCAAACACACCCCGACACCGCGTTCTCGCGCCCGCGCTACGATCGGTGCGAGCTTCTCCGGCGCTTCCGCCACACGCAACCAGCACGTTCCCTGCGAATAAGCGAGTTCCTCCGAGCGCGGCGAGTGACCGGAGACGTAGATTTCAGGCCGTCGCCTATCTGTTTCAATCAACGGTGCGTCCGAAGCGACAAAGGGCGTCGCCAACTTTCCCTGCTCGACGCAGTAATATCTGCCCTGAAAATTGACTTCCTGATCCCCGTTCCAGAAGGCATTGCACACCGCGAGAAACTCCTCCGCGCGCGCGTACCGCTCGTCGTGCGAAAGAAAGTCGCCATAACCATGCTGCTCTTCGGACGAACTTCCCGCGACGATATTGAACGCCACCCGCCCCTGCACCAGCGCCGAGGCCGTGTTCATCTGCTGCACAAACGTCGTCGGCTGCATTAGTCCCGAGCGATACGCGATGATGAACTTGAGCTTCGTCACCGCCTGGCCCAACGCACAACTCACCACAAACGGATCCGGCTCGTAACGGCTGAACGAAATAAGCACCGATTCGATGCCCGCCGCTTCCGCATGCTGTGCAAAATGCGTCCAGCCTTTCAGATCAGGCTTCGGCGCGGGCGACGCAGTCGACATCGACTCGATGCGATAGCGCGCCGCCTCGCGCGGCGTTTGTCGCCCGTCCAACTTTACTTCGCCGCCCTTCGGCAGCATCCAGTGAAACCTGAGAGCCATTGTTTACTGGCGCAGCACGCAGCAGTGCTGCCACTCGCGCTGCACCGGCGCATACACCTCCGCGCCGGGAAAAAGTGTTTTCATGTATTCGGCGGTGAAGAACGAACAGAACGATTCGAGCGGCTTGCCGTTACGAGTTTGGTGACAGACGGTGTCGTCAGGCTCGATGTAGAGATGGTCGTCGATCAATACCAACCACCGCGCCCGGCGCAACTTCTCGTCATTCCCGCGCGGACTCAGGTTCCACAACACGGACGAGCCACGCGGCATAGACGGATCGGACAGCGATCGATCGTATCGCGGTTCCAGAAACGTGAAAGCCAGCACGCCGGCGCTCGAAAGCATGTTTCTGAGCGAGCCGACCAGCTCGATCATCTCCTTGCGGTCGACGTGCGTGAAAACAGAGAACGCGAGAATGAAATCAAACTTCACTCCGCAATCGGGGATCGGCTGGTGACGCACGCCGTGCGGATTGTATTGCGGGCTGTAACGGTTGAAATGCACGAAGTGCGCGCGCGGATGCTGCTCGCGGCCCTGCGCGATCACCGCCGGGTTTATGTCCATGCACCAGTAGCTTTCGTGGTCCACCTTGTCGCCCGCACTTTCGAGAAACGTTCCGACGTTGCCGCCGAAGTCCAGAATCTTGCGCCCCTTCCACACAGGATGCCCGAGCAGCTCGTCGAAGTAAGGAAACTGCGTTCGCCGGGTCGAGACGAGGTTCCATGAAAACGCGGTGACCGGCGCGAAGAGCTCGCGGGCGCTGTCGCTAAGTCGTGGTGCGTCGTGCAGTGACATCGTAATCGCGGTTATATCTCCGTCGTCCAGGTCAATGTTTCGCGCGACACGCCGTGCTTCCGCGCCCAACGATCGAGGGCCCATGGCGGCGTGTCGATGTCGCGGTAGCCGCCGAGCAGTTGCCGCGTGATCGGATCCGTTTGCGCCAGTTGCGGCTCGTCCGGAGTCTGGAGATATACCTCCGGCGTCAGCCAGCGATACGCGTAACCGTAAATGACGACCTTCGAAGTGCGATCGCTGCGGTTCGGTGCCGCCGTGTGAAAAATCCGGTTCTCGAACAGCAACGCATCGCCGGCGTTGAGCTGGAGATCGCAAACTTCCACGTCGATCGGATCGACCCCGCCTTTCGGAATCTGCAACGGCTCGGTGCGCAGGTGCGTGCCGCGGGCCAGCAACGTCATGCCCGAATCGGGTTCGGGAAAATCCGTCAGGCAGTAACAGATCTTGATACCCGCAAGCGGCAGGTT